>VTLG01004078.1_pt1 | contig 40473 bp, 58 predicted proteins | sample 4694571 | NCBI WGS metagenome assembly VTLG01 (sample SAMN12604809, study PRJNA352737) | marine metagenome | biome: ENVO:00000447; feature: ENVO:00000209|ENVO:00000569|ENVO:01000036; material: ENVO:00002151; isolation source: viral sequences binned using virsorter ... | reverse complement strand
GAACTTCCATGAATTAAGAAAAGTATTAGATGATAAAGTCATGGATTTACTAGAGAAAGGAGAACATGGAAAAGAATAAGAAATGTGAATGGTGCGGAGCAGATTTAAAACTTCAACCCGGGCCAATACACAGAGAAGACGGTAAAACGTACTGTAATCCTACATGTGCGGCAACTTACCGAGTAACCCAAGAACCTAGAACAAAAGAATTAAACGGAGGCTAATATGTCAACATTATCATATCACCAAAAAGTAACAGTAAATGAGTTGCAAATGATGCCAACTCCCCCACCAACAAATACACATGTACCAATACCTCATTATACTGCTGTGACTGAGATATTAAATCAGTTGGATAAAATGGGCTATGAATACACCAATTTAGATGTAGGAGTATCCCATGAACAGCAAAGAGCCTATTGGATGATGGACTTAGAAAACAAGTCTATAGCCAGAGATTGGGGAACAACCATAGGAGGTTGGAATTCACATGACAAGGTACTAAGATATTCAATAGTAGCTGGCCCTAAGTTATACATATGTGCAAACCAATGGATAACTGGTGAAATTAAGGTTGCAACCAAGCATACATCTAAAATCATGCAGAGATTGCCCAGAATGGTCACCAGAGCATTATTTAAGCTATCACAACATGATAGGGTCAATACTGAAAGAATTGCCTACTACAAGGATCATGAGATGCCTTACGAGAATTGGAAAATGATTGAAGACAATAAAACTGTCTTTGAGAGTTCATCTCAAGTGCATGACATGGTAATCAGGTCATTAGACTTAGGTATAATCAACAGTTCCTCAGTACAGCAAGTGCTGAAGGAGTGGAGAGAGCCTCAATATAAAGACTTTGAACCTAGAAATGCATGGTCATTATGCAATGCATATACAGAGGTATTCAAGAAGTATTCAAATCCACTACAATTAAGTGAACGTGGAATTAAACTAACAGCAATGTTAGATAATGAGGTAGGCTATGAAGCCCCAATTCTAGCAGAAATGCCAGAAGATGAGGAAATCATAGTCAATTAGGCACAGTGAGTCGTGTCTGATAGCGACATGGATGTTGCAACATAACGGACAGTTCTAGTGGGTAGACTCGGGCTATATGCAAAGACGTACCACAGAGCATATGGGCTGTCCGTTTCAATTAATCGGGATAGTACTAATGGGATTTTTGACCAGATAGGTACTATTCGGTCATAATTAAACAAACAGAGGAAAAATGAAAAGAAAAGTAGGAAGACCAAGAAAACTATCAGGAAGAGGATATAAAGCTCTTCAAGTTAGAATAGAAACACATGATAGACTAATGGAGTATCAGGCTAAACAAAAAGAAAGATTAGGATTTAATATTCCTAAACTTGACTTAGTTGATATTGCAGTTAAAAGACTTTGTGATACTTCTTTACCAGATTTATAATTGACATTAATGATTCAATCTAATACACTTGACATGTTACCTTTGTAAACTATACTAAAGGAGACTATGAATCTTAAAGATCAATGTAAGGAATTTAAGGTCAAGTTGAATCAAATAGCAATTGATTTGGGTTATACCCGACAATATGTTTATATGGTTGTTGGGGGAAAACGCCAGAATAATAAAATAACAACTGCGGTTTATCTAGCGATAGAAGCAAGGAAAGATGAACTGCGTAAACTCATCGGCTAAGCCGGGAAAGGGTTAAAATGGAACAACTTGCTAAGAACTTTGCCGTTAATGATTTAATTCAGAGGCAAAGAGGAATAGGTGGCTCAGATGCAGGATCGGCAGTAGGTGTCAATCCGTGGAAGAGTCCTTATCTATTATATTTAGAAAAAACAGGTGCTAGAGAACCAGAAGACATATCGGATAAGCCAGCAGTAAAGAGGGGAGTCCGATTAGAACCCGAAATAATAAAATGGGTCAAGGAAGATTTAGGCATCACAATCAGGAAAGATAATTCCACACACATATCTAAAGAACACCCTTTTCTATTCTGTCACAATGATGGGACAGTAGTAGGAACACACAGGGTAGCAGAAGTAAAATCCCCTTCATCCTATATGAGAGAAAAGTGGGGCGAACCCGGAACAGATTCAGTTCCACCTTATTACTTGGCACAGGGAGTACATGCATTGGCAATTCAACCAGAAATGGAAGGAGTTGATTTCTTCGCATATTTTGATCCTGACATATTGCATTTCAGATTAGAGAGAAAGAAGTCCCTAATAGATGCATATATAGCAAAAGTAACTAGGTTTTGGGATCATGTATTGAATAAACTCCCACCACCACCTCAAGATGAGAATGATCTTATACATCAGTATTTTGGAAATAATGGAAAATACACTCAATCTACTCCTCAGATAGAAATCCAAGTTAAGGAATTAATAAAGATTAAAGCTGAGAAAAAGAGATTAGATGAGCAGGAAAAGGACGTTAAATTCCAAGTTAAAAACTTCATTAAGGAAAATGATGGAATACAACTCAGTGATGGCAAAAAAGTCACATTGAGCAGAGTTGACCTAAAGAAGTTTGATGAAAACAGCTTTGCTAAAGCAAACAAAGAGCTATATGAAGCACATTGTACAGAGTTTGACGAAAAAAGATTTAAGCAAAATCATCCTGAAATGTATGAGGAACATTTATATTCAAGACCATCAACCAGACTAATATTACCTAAATAACATCTTACAGTTTAAGGGTTAAGGCTGAGATTGAGTTCCTTTATCTTTCTCACTAATGGGTTAATGCATTAGTATTCAATCTTATACATACAGTCAAATCAATAAGGGTTCATTACCGAGTATAACCTGACGATGCCCTTGAACTGTATTCATTAACAACAAATAAACAGAGGCAAAATGGCAAAAGAAGTAATGAAATATGAGAATATAACACCAGACCAAGTTGACTTAATAAAGAGTCAGATTGCAGTTGGTGCAACGGATGACGAACTAAGATTATTCCTATATGTTGCGGATAAGTCTGGTCTTGATCCATTAACAAAGCAAATCTACTTCATTAAGAGAGGTGGAAAGATGACTATCCAGACAGCTATAGATGGATTCAGGTCTATTGCAGACAGGACAGGACAATATCACAGTAGTGATAAACCAGTATTTGAAGAAGTAGATAATAAAGTAGTTGAAGCTACTGTAACAGTAGGAAAAATAACTCAAGGTGAGGTAGGCAAATTTACTGCTACTGCTAGATGGTCTGAATACTATCCAGAGAAGAATGCATTTATGTGGGATAAGATGCCGCATACAATGTTAGGCAAGTGTGCTGAAGCATTAGCATTAAGGAAAGCATTTCCTCAACAGTTAGGAGGATTATATACTGGTGATGAGATGGAACAGGCTGATAAAGACGGTATTCCAAATCAAGGCAGGAATATAACTCCAAAGGGAGGTTCAAAGCAACTTGAAGAAAGTCTCAAGGAAGAACCTTCTGTAGAAGCAATAGCAGATGCAATTAAGCCTGTAGTAGTGGAGTTAAAAAGTGAAGCTCCTTCTGAAGAAGAAAGTCAAAAGTTCCTAGATAGTGCAATGCTATCATTGGATGAAGGATTTGCATTTTGTGAAAACAAAGAGATACATGATAGAATCATTAATAATCTCAATGACATAAAATATGTATGTTCTGAAGCAAATGCAGAAGTATTAGAAAACTTTGCTGGTACATATCCTGCAAATCAAGAGAAATTCCAGAAAGTAGCAAAAGAGAATGCTAAGAGATGGAAAAAGATCATGCTTCCAGTACATTATGATAAACTTTATGATTACATGAGTGAACTTAATACCTTCTTTGAAGCAGAAATTGCACAGGAGATGGTATGAGTAAATGTCTTGAAGAACTACCAGAATGGCTTGATGAGTTCAGATGGGATCAATTCAAGATACACAGAAAGTCAATGCGTAAGAAGATGACTGACTATGCAGAGTATCTATTAGTTGAGAAACTTCGTAAGTTTAAGGAACAGGGATATGACCCCAATGAGTTGATAGATCATGCAATTCTACAAGGTTGGCAGAGTGTCTTTATTCCCCATGACATGAAGAAGTCTAAAACTAGAGGTGGTTGGGGTTTAGACCCTGATCACCAGATGCAGATTGCATTGGACGAGTTTAAGAAAGGCAAGGATGTCAAACTTAACTGAACCAAATGTCCATCCACAAGTGAGGGTATTTGTAACGATGCTGTGTGAAGGTTTTAATGTTCCTTCTTCGGAGACTAAGATCAACGCATTTGCAGACAAGCTCAAGCATCCTCACATTCCTGCACTCAAGGAAACGTATAACATTTTCACAGATGGAAGGGCTTCTACAACTAAGATGCCGACTATTGCAGAAGTTATGGAAGTCTATAAAGGTGTGGAGAAGAGATACACCAAAGAGCAAGTGCAGAAGATAACTCTAGAGAACAATCAGGAAATTGACTATGAAAAAAGCAAGGTGATGTTCTCTAAATTAAAGGAAACTGTAATAAAAGGAGGTAAACCTACTACTGGAATAATAGACCGACCTGTTGAAGATTGGCAGAATGGTTATAAATTTACTATAAATAGGGATGAAAATGGTAAAGATCACGTTTATTACCATAATCACCCGAGAAACGAAGAATAATAATGCTCAGATCGCCCTGTATTGAAAGGAAAGACACCAGTCCGACGTTTGGTATGGGGCAATTTGTCAATTTTAAAGAGAGATACCATTATGATTGTTGGAACAATAACATCAAATCAATTCCTAAGTGGAGATTGGCGTAAGTATAAAATGAAGAGACTCAATAGAATTAGGATATGTAAACAATGTGGCAAGGAAATAGATAATTCAAAACGCAAAATACAGAAACGTACAAAGTTTTGCTCTGCTGATTGTGCAGAAGATTATAAATTTGATAAACAAGAAAGGAGACTCAATGACAAGAGTATATAGATTAGATATTGCTCCTTGTCCAAAACCTAGAATGACACAAGCTGATAAATGGCGTAAAAGGCAAAGTGTAATGAAGTTTTTTGCCTTTAGGGATGCAGTAAAGCAATCTGAATATATGAATCCACATGATTGTCTATCTCTACATTCATTTGAAATAGAGTTTCATGTGCCAATGCCTAAATCTTGGTCTAAGAAGAAAAAGATTGAATTTAATGGGAAACCACACCAACAACGACCTGATCTGGACAACTATCTAAAGGCTTGGAAAGATTCGGTTTATGAAGAAGATGCCGTTGTGTGGAGAGTAAAGGCATCTAAACTGTGGACTGATGGATTAGGTCACATATTAATAAATCATTTATGAAACATAAAACATACCACCATTGGAAGGTTAATATTTATGTAAAGGAAGTTGAAGATAAAGAGAAGTTACGTCAGGAAGTCAAAGATGCAACTGAAGAATATCTGAAACATAATACAATAACTCATCTTCATGCAACACCAACTGTTGAACCTGTGTCTGTAAAGGTTAAAACCTTACGAGAAATAAGTGATACTGAGGAGTTTGCATATTTAGAAGACGAATATGAAAATAAATTTTATTAGGAGATAATATGGATGTAGTAATTGCATCAGGTTGGCTAACTGCTGACCCCGAACATGGCCCGACAAGTAAAGGGCAATACTGTAACTTCACATTAGGAGTTCTTGAATATAAATTTAAGGATAGTAACAGAAAAGGCTTGTTTCTTCCTATGGTCTGTTATGACGATACAGCAGAGAGAGTAAAGAAAACCTGTTCAAAAGGTACTTTTATGACTCTGACTAATGCTCGTCATATCATGGATGAATGGGAGAAGGAAGGTCAGAAACGACAATTGCTTAAAATACAAGTATATGGCTTTGAAGTTTCTAGGTTTGGTACAGGAAAGGAGGATGATCAGGGAAGAACCTTAAAAGAGGCTTTTGATGATTTACCTTTTAGTAATTAATATGACCACATAGTAGGTCTAGGATGTTTTTCGTCAGAGAGTGTGTCAATGTGAATGAATCTCTTTGCATGTGGCCCTCTCTGCGATATTCCAACTCCACTAATCCCATGTTTCCTCGCAATATCTACCAATCTTAATGCATCAGCTCCCGAAATCAAAATATCGCTTGCCATTGTACCTTTAGTTCTAGGAACATGGGGGCCATAAATACCTGTTGAAGAAACAACAGAATTATGCTCGGCACAGCGTACTCCACTACTGATCTTTAAAGGTCGGTTCATTTCCTCCCTTATATTCTGTAATATCTTCATAAAGTCGTCATCCATAGAGTCTTCTCCACAGCCACAGCTACACATCATTTCTGCACTAGAAAAATTCTTAGTTATCATCATGACTAATCCTCCTATTAGGAATCCATTAAATTTACGTCTGGTGATGTGCATTGGATCATCTCAGCGAATCCAACTAATAGCAACAAGCAAAATGCAAATTACTATAATTAGAGCAAGGACTCGGAAATCCAAATGCTTATGCTTTTTTCTCTAAGGAATCCTTTAGCAATTTTACTAATTTATCGTCTACGTCTGAATCAGTCTTCTTCGCTAAAGTTTCCAGAAGCAAAATGATCACCTTTTCGATCACCTTACTATTTCCTAGCATACTAAACGCCATGCTTTTTACTACTCCTGCAATTATAAATGGCATTATTTCTCCTTACTGTTTACTGTGTATATTACGCAAATTCTCATTTATATATTCTAATTCAAGGGATATTTCTTGAAGTTCTTGTATTTGAAGAAGTTTCAATGACCATTCAATTTGATTTTTTCTATCTTCATGATTACCAGACAACCACCCTTCGTCATATTGTAACTCTTCTTGAATCCAATACTTAACATCATCAACGTCTGGATTGAATTTTATTGTAACATCTTCAGCTTCTTTAAATTGTTCATTAAACTTATTCTCTGCCGCAACATCGTTTAATGCTTGTTTTAAATCCATTAACACTCCTTATTTCTGTGTGGTGTAAATGGCTCTATACATTGCCATTTAGATTCATTACTAAAGTATGTATCCACCCAATATCCAATACCGGGAGAAGTTTTTGTAGTTGAGCATCCAATCAATAAAAATGCAATTATCATAAGTTTAATGAGCAAGTCTACCTACATTAATTCTGAGGTCAGTTAATGTCTTCTCTACTTCTTCCATTTGCCCTTCAAAGTTCTCTTCTGCCATATGAAGATGTTCAATATGCAAACTATTTTTTAAAGCCAATGACTCCACATCCATTACTGTAGCAAATAACCATCCTACAATTCCCATTAACCCAGCAACAATTAGAGGAGTAAATGTTTTAACAAGATTATGCTCTACAACAGCTTGTATATTTCCATTTGCCATTTAGAAGTTTGAACTGAGAGTTTTATTCTTTTGTTTTTTAGATTGCTTTGCACGTTCAAAATCCTCAACAGTTAATGCTTTCTTATCCTGCTTCCTAGCTTTACGATGAAGTTCTTTCAACCTATCTGCTTCATCAACTTCATTCTTCCATCTTTCTATTCTGTCTTGATCTGAAGTATCAGGTTTAAAAAACAAATCTTTTAACTTTTTAAGAAGATTCATTGATTCTCTCCTTTCTTTAACTTATATTTTGCCTTACTTGATTCCATTTCTTCTTCATGTTCATGATCCTTCTTCTCACGAAACCAGTAATCGGTAGACTTTGCAAGAACTGCAACATATGCTCCCATGAGGATATTAACCAAGTCACGGCTTGTCTCCTTAACATCCGCATAGAACAATAAATAGAGTAAAACCAAGAACGTAAATGCGTTGGCAATTGAAATGACAAATCTGGCCCAAAAGTTAAGAAGTTTCCTGTTTTCAAGCGCACTTCCACCTCCTCCAAGTAATGAGTGGTTTACCTTTTTCATTCATCATGGTTTCGGATATTTCTTTTTTACTTCTGCTCTCTTAGCTTCAACTGCTGATTTATCGTCTGTGTCGTAGAGTGCCACTACAAGTTCCTCTATGCTTGGGTACTCTGCCTGTCTTTTTCTGGCATACTCCTGTGCATTATCCCTTTTTATTTCAGCATCTATTTCATCTTCTGAAGGTGGAGTCTGCCCATCATGATATACAATACCAGTATCACTTGATCCAGAAAGTCTACCGCCTACCAAACGTGCTACTGCATTATAACGATCTGCAAAATTTTCTATCATATATATAAACTCCTATGTTTCTTCAGTTAAAACATCACCTTGATATTCTGTTATGACAAGACAAGCTATATCATTCGCACCTGCTACTGTAACACAGTTGACAGCAGAATCATCTGAACCAGCTGCTATTGTCACATAATTTGTACCAGTAGCACCAGATACAAATGAGCCGTTAATAGTACCTCCCCACCATGCTTCGGAAGTTGTAGATGTACTATTGGCGACTAATTTTCTACCAAATTCTTTATGGTCAATCAGAGTACCTAGAGAACTTGTATCATCTATAGATTTATTTGAACCATAATACATATACATATGCCCACGCCTTGTATTAGTTGTACCTCCACCGTTATAATCAGTATATGCTCTACAAGCGAATTTAATATGGATTGTATTTCCACTTGTGCAAGTGAATGACCATGAGTTATGAATAACAGAAGCACCACCTGTTGAAATATGATTCCAATTTCTTATATCGAATAAAGTAGTTTTCACCACATGCCCTGCTGGAAACGTAGCATTTGTCAGAGTACCACTTGCAGGAGTACCAAGATTTGGAGTCACTAATGTTGGTGAACCTGAAATAGTACCACCATGTACCTTATCACCACTAACTTCATCTGCGGCAAATAGTGCAGGATCAAAATTGGCTACTTGTCTTGCTCTGCTCATGGGTTACTCCTTTATTAACCGATTTTTACTAACATACAATGTGATGGTGCTAATCCTATGTAACTTTTAGACAGTTGCGTACCATGTAAAACTAGTTCTTGCTTCCAAACCTGTAGTTGCAGCAGTCCCCCAAGTAGAAGAGCTATATAAACCACCAGTAAATTTCATTTCTCCATCACCTTCTATTACAAATAATGTTCCACCAGCAACCCTTACATTATTTTTAATAGCACAAACAACAGGAAAATCTATATAAGTAAAGGGCCTCCAACCTACTGGAATATCAGGTTTTGGTTGAATATAAGCAACATTTGAGGTAGTTCCGTATTGATGGTCAATAATTACAGTAACAATATTTCCTATTTTTACAGCCCTCCATCCCATAGTACCAGTTAATGCTCCCACAGAAGCAGAGGAATATGGCCCAATTTCCTCATAAACCATTTCAGTTGTGCCGATAACACCTGACTTTGATCCTGCCGAATTAATTATTCCACTCATGGGTTCTCCTATTCAAAATTCTGGTCTATGTAACTGACCCACCAATGACCAGCCGTGCAAGTATTATATAAATCCAAATCATCGTCTTCTTCCAATACAATTTTATCTGAATATACAAAGGTTTCTCTTGCACCATGAGCTTGGTCACTAAGTAAATAAATATCATTTGAACCATTATTTATTCTCATCGAAAGTAATCCTGATGCATTTTGTTGGTCGGTAAATATAATGGAAATAATAGTATAAATATGAAGGGCAGTACCACTTATAACATCATTTGCCCAAGTGTTATTATTATTATAAACTGATGCTCGTCTTAAACGTTCTGAACCTGAACCTGTTGGTAGTGCCATATTAACCTCCTAAAACCATTGCTTGATGTGTTGAACTCTGCATGAATGCTCCTTTTTGTTTTACTTTTCCTGTTGTTGATGTTTCTAAATCTACTCCTGCCGCTAATGCAGTATCAGTATTAACTGTAATACTTGAACCATCTGCTGTTATTGTATCAAGAGCTATATCACCTACATTAGTGATATTATTGTCTCCAAAACTAACATTATTATTAAATGTTCCTCCTGCAGAAGCAGAAACCATGTCTGCCGTTGTAAACGATTTGTACGCAGTAACAACTAATTCATCTGATGCTGTTGCTCCTGCTCCTAAAACTACACTTGTTCCATTACTTGCAGTATAGTCAGTTGCATCTAATCGAACACCATTAAGAAAGATATTTATATTATCAGCAGTATAACTTAATGTTGCACCATTTGCATCTGCTCCAGTAAAAGTTGTCTGACTACCTGATGCAACATATTTATATATTAGTAGACTTGTACTTCCGGCAGAAGTTGCGGCAATCCAGTTTGCACCATCAAATATCCGCATTTCATTGTCGGTACTGTTAAAAAACAAGTTCCCGGATGCTAGTGCTTCTCCATCATTATTTGCTGAAGGGCCATCTGTAGATGTGTTATAAGGCCCATTAATACCTAAACTACTGAATGTTGTTGCAACGGCAGAACCAGCCGCCGCCATATTCTCTGATATAACAACTGTAGTACCATCAATTGATAATACATTAGGAATTGGCGATGTTGGTATCCCTGTACCTGATACTTTTTGTCCAACTCTTATTCCAACATTACTTACAACAGTAATAGATGCTGAATTTTTCGCCCATGTTCCATTAGTTGTAGGACTTCCATATACCCATGTGTGTTGTCCTGATCCTGCATTTGTATAGGCAATAGCAGAGCCACCAGAAGATGTTGCTAACTTAAAATTATTAGTTGTTTTATTTACTACATAATAGTTTGTTGATGCACTCAATCCAGTAGGTAGTGTACCAGCAGAAGCAACTTGAACTATATTGCCATCAAGTAATCCATGAGCCGCATGAGTTAATAATAATCCTGAAGAACTAGAAGCAGTAAAAACAAATGGGTCTTTCATTGCCCCTAGATAAGTATCATCAAAAGAATCAAAAGAGTTTGCTACTGCGGCGGCACTATTCTTAGCGGCTAATGCTGAATTGGAAGCATCTGTTGAATAATGTAATGCTGATCTATCTGATGATCCTGCACCCGGAACTGCGGCATCATATGCAGTAGAAGCCCAACCTTTTGCTGAACCTCCATATGTGCTTGTTCCTGCGGTAGTGGATTGTGCATATGCTTTAGAAGCATAATCTGCTCCTGTTACTGCTGTTCCTATTGCGTGTGAACCTCCACCTAAAGACCATTGTTTAGAAGTTCCTCCTGTTGCAGTAACACCTTGTGAATACTCCTTTGCAGAAAACTCAGAACCATCTGCTGTAGTTGCCATTGTGCCACCACCACCAATTGCCCAATCTTTGGATGCACCTTTAGCAGATACCCCTGTTACTCCTGTACCACCTACTGACCATGCTTTAGCAGAATGATCTGAAGTTGCACCTGAAACTCCTCCATCAACTTTTGTTGCATAATCTTTAGCTGAACCACCAGTAGAAGCTTGAGTTCCTTGTGCATACTCTTTTGCACTAAATGTAGTATCTACTGCCGCATCAGTTTTTTGCGCCCATTCTTTAGCTGATCCTGCTGATGGTGCAGTACCACTTGTTTCACTAGCCCATGATCTTGCTGATTTATCACCTGACGAACCTCCTGTAACATCTGCACCTACTTGGGATGCCCAGTTTTTAGAAGAACCACCTGTACTTGCTTGTGTACCTTGAGCGTATTCCTTTGCTGAAAACGTGGTATCTATTGCGGCACTTGTGTCCTGCGCCCACTCTTTTGAAGAACCACCCGGAGCATCACCTTGTGCATATTCTTTTGAGGAATATTCTGTTGGAGAGACATTAGATGCTACAGTTCCAGAATATGTTTGGACAATACCATCTTCAATAGACCAAGATTTAGCTTCTAATACAAAATCTTCAGCATCATCAACATTAACTGTTGTAACACCAAGATTACCTGAACTATCGAATTTAAGGGATTTGTTTGCTCTTCCTGCTGAAGTTGCAGTTAGTGTAGCGGCGGCTTCTGTTGCATCACTTGCAATTAATGTGTTTGAAAACTTAAATTGTCTATCGGCAGTATTTTTTAACTGCTGAGACATATTGACCATTAAATCTAACTGGCCTTCTACAGATTCAGCTTCAAACTGGGAGTTGTTTTGTAAATCAGTAGTTTGTTCAAAAGTAACATCTCTTAAAAATAATACTTTATCTGCTGAACCCGGAACTTTACCACTTTCCCATGTTACTGTTGCAGTTGTACCAACCAGAGCTACAGTATAATCCGTAGTTATTGCTTTAAGGAGAGTTTTAGTCCATGTAAGAGTACCACTTCCGTTAGTTGTAAATGCTACGGCAGAGCCACCAGAACTCAATGAAAGCTGAAATGTATTAGTTGCCTTATTAACTACATAATATACAGTATTGGCAAGTAACCCTGTAGGTAGGCTTGTTGCCGCTGATAAAGTAACTGTTTCACCATCTAAGTGTCCATGTCCTGTATCTAATAGATTTACTGTACTTGAACTAATATCAGCAGTAAAAACTCCTGTAGTAGTTACATATACCTTTACATGAGCAGTATTCCGTATTGGTATATCAGTTCCACCTGATCTAAATACAACAGGATTAGCACTTCCTGTATATTCGTATCTGTCTAGTTCAGTTGTAATCATCTTAGTCCTCCATAACCCCAAATGTTTGATGGTTTATACATAAATGCTTCGTCACGATCTCTTGCCCTAGATTCTAGAGCATTTAGGTATCCGGGGCTGAATGTTTCCATCACACCATAATGTAAACCATAATTTAATGCACCTTCCATATAAAACAAATTAGCGTATGGAATATTATATCGCAAGTTTTTCCAAACATCTTCTGCATCTTTGTTTCCAGTTGCCAACCCTGTGAACAATTCACCGAAATCTTTAAATGTTGAATATCCTGCTCCTAATGTAGCTTCATCCCACTTATGGTAGTATCTTCCATACTCTCCTGCAAGGAAATCGCCAAACATACCAGCAAAGCCACTCTGAACCAATGCATCAGTTAATACGGCTGGATCATCGTATGCTGGCGGTTCTTTGCCTTTAAGCATGTTTTTAGCGGCTAATGAGGCATATCCTAATCCTACTGCTGGTAACATATGGACAACACCGGGTAAACCTAGTTCCATTGTTCTAGGATAAGTATTCATTACAATACTCATTGTATGTGTTCTAAATTCCCAAAACAAGTGTGTTGCTGTATCTGGTAATGTTCCCCTATTAAAGTTGCCGTACATTAATGCACGTTCTTTACCTGTAGCTTCTGGTACACCAAATTTAGATTCATTAATAAAAAATCTATCTAATTTTCTTGCAATTGTTTCCGGGCCTTTTTGTTGTCTTATCCAATCACCAGAAATATAATTATTACTTGCATTACCATCAATTCTAAATGTTTTTTCATTAAAAGTACCAATTTCTTTTAATTTTAGCCAATCTTTTTCAGTAAATCCATATTCTTTCATTAATTTTGCAAATCTTGGGTCTAAATTACCAAAGTTTTTAGACATTATTTGATTGGCAAAATGATTTGATGACATCATGGAAAAACCTTCTCGCATCCAGTTTGTCCATCCATGTGATCCATTCCATGTTAAGAAATGATCCTGCATCCTAGATAATCTACCAGCAATAGGAGTTGACATAACTGATCTTGCAGATGCACCAAAGACTCCTTCAAAACCAATTCCTAACATTCTAAGTATGCTTTTTTCTTCTTTTCCTACTTTTCCAAATGCACTTCTGTATAAATGATTTACAACACCTAGATATGCTGTATCAGGTGAAACTCCTTGATAATGTAGATTAATTCCAGCAGACCATAGATCACCAAAAGAACTAATCATTTGTTTGCCTAATTTTGTAACTGTCTGCCATGCTTGCCAACCAACTACAAATTTAGCTAATGATGCATTACCAACTATAAATGATTCTCCTGATACCTGATAAAGTGCGGCTTTAAGTTTCCACGCTTCAAATTTAGAAATCTTTTTCTGAAATTCAAATGTATCAATCATCTTAGTTAATTCTTTTTCAGGAAGAACATTTATATGTCGTGTTTCCATTTTTCCAGTTAAAGTATTTGGTACATCAACTTTATCTGTCCATCCATATCCTAATGTTTCACCTAATGCCAAATGATTGTCCATCATGTCCATGTTGGCAAAAACAGACTTACCTATGTTGTAATATCCAAATGCATCATTATATTTCAATATAGAAGCAGTATCCTTAAATACAAGTATTCTTTGTACCTCCATTAATTGTTTCAATGGAGTTGTTCTTTCAAAATTATCTCCAAGTATGTCTGATACTCTTTCTGCTGTTTTTGATTTCTTCTTTTCTGACAATCTATGTGTAATACTGTTGTAGATGTCATCAAGTAAATCATCAATATTTGCACCAGCTTTTACATTCCCTAATGTTTTGCGGTGATCTATTAAGCCTTTTATTTGATGAATCCAATCTGCTTTTGGAGTATCCAATACTCTTACAGGATCATGCCATGTTGTTGTTACATGATCATCTCTCCAGAATATTCCTGAACCATATGCATTGCTTTCATAAACTTGAAGTTTTTTCTCGTCTGTTAGTATCTTTGCAAGTTTAAATGCTTCATCATTACCAGATTTAGATATTCCAGTAAATGGGTACAATTCTTCTACCAAATCTTCAACAAAATCTGGATCGTCAAGGAATTTCACTAATTCTTTATTGGTTAGGTTCATTTCTTTTAACACTCTTGCATTACGCATTTCTGAACGTGCCTGTGCATTTATCCACAATCCATTCTTGCCGACTAAAAAGTTCCATAAGGTTTTAAATGGTTTATCAGTTGCATCTAATCCTTCTCTAAGAGCTTTAATAGACTGCTGACTTCTTCTTTTAGATATTTCTCTTGATATAGCAAGTTTTTCATTTGCTTCTGATTTAGAAGATACTTCTTTAACAAAGTCAGTTAATGATTCAGCATTTGGTAGATCATTAATAATTTGATTTACTTCTTCATCTACAAATCCTGCTTCTGTTAGGTATTTACGACATGCATCTGTACTCATATAATACCTTTACATGCATTATAGTTTTTAATTCCTTCTTCTCTAACTCGTATATCTACTGGTTGACTTTTAAATTCAGCAGATTGTTGATCTAAATTTGATTGATGTAATTTAATCTGATCTTCTCTAACAAAAAGTGGGTCATCAAATATGTCTTTTGATGCTTTGACTGTGAATTCTGGAGAGGATAATGTTGTATCATAAAATCCTTCTACTTTTACTTCTACTGCCCTATTGTTTCCTATATTAGTTGCGGCAATTGCTAGATTATTTTGATGCACTTCAGGGCTTGTACTAGATAAACTTTTTCGTAATTTACCTAATTTACCTAATCCTCCAAATCCTGCACCTAAAGTTCCTGCAATTCCTATGTCAACAAATACTGCTGTCCAATTAACATCTTTTCCTAAACTTTTATGATGACTTTGTTTTATAGCCTCAAATGTTGCTTGACCTATCATGGCATTTGCAGACATTGCTAATATAGGCATTTTACTTGCTATTTTTGCTACTTTAGCAAATCTACCAGCCCATCCAACAAAAGGAATATAATTGATAGGATCAGGGAGACTACCAACTACCATACCAGCGACACCACCTACACTTAGCATACTGGCATGTTTCATGTATTGTCCATAAAACCTATCTCTTTCAACTCTTTCTTGTAATATTTGAGCTTGTCTATCTGTAACTCCTTCTGTGTATTTAACTCCAGATTCATTATATCCTCTTGCTCTCCATTCTTCTTCAGTTAAGACTTCTTGATTAGGTGTTAATGTACTTAAATAATCTGATACATGAAAAAAGGATGCATCATTAAATGCATAACTGGCAGATTCTTTGAAAACACCAAATGATGAAGGAACATATTGTTGTAATGCTTCATTCATAAGGACATTTTGATACATGCCATCATTCCATTCAAATGTGTATTTTGGTAAGTACATTATTTATTTGTTGAATATGCCCAATTCCAAAGTTCTCTAGGATTCAAATCTAGTTCATAGAAGTTACTTATTGCTCTAACAGGAACTCTTAACCAAGATAAAGGTTCATTTCTAAGTCTCCGTTTATATGTCCTATCTAATGTGTCCATATATTCTACAAGAACATCTTGAGATTCTTCTTCATCTAAATTATCTCTTCTTTCTTGTAATGGAAGTGTGGAATTAATTTCTTCAAGTTTTCTACCCATCATATCGTATAAAGGTTTAACGGCATATTTAAACTCTGTATCACCTACTTCAGTAGTTAAAAAATGGAAAGCTCTTCTCATATTATCCATCATCCAATCGCCTTCTGTGCTTTGATTTTCAAATTCTCTATCTTCGTTAAAATATCCTCCTTCGGGATTCCACCAGCCATGATCTTTTGTACCACCTTCTTCTCGTCCTTTATTATAAAGATTTCTAATATTTTCGTGATTATAATCAAAGAACCAACTTTGAACATATTGTAAGAGATGTTCTGAAATAGATGCTCCTGCTAATTGCTCTTTAGACACTTCATGTAATTTTCCTTTATTTAACATAGCACCAACTAAGTCAGCTTTTTCAGGTGAACTACCGGGAGGATACCAGAATACAGCTACCCAATATCCATCTCTACCTTGACTCATAGGTATTAATTGAGTAAACATATTCTCTGCATTACCTTTTTTTACGTCATCTAATACTTTTTGTTCCCATTTTCCTGCAAAATCATCTGCTCCAATAAATTCTAATGTTTTATGTATTAAATTTTCTTTAACTGTTGTTTTTTTTAAATCTTCAAGTTTTGCTTCAGTAAAACCTTCATCTCTTAGTAATCCTAATTCAAGACCATGCCATTCATTAGCTAACATATTTGCACCATCAGCTACCCATTTAGGTTGTTTAATACCCTGACCTTCAAAATATTGTTTTGCATATAAGAGATTTAATCGTGCATTTGGTCTTAATACAGCAACATTATCATCAGGGAATATTTCTTGATATGCTCTTTTGGTTACATCATATGCATCATCTGATTCATTTATTGTATTTTTTTCAACCTCAAATTCTACTAATGATTTTACTGAACCTATTTTCTTTAACATTGTATTAGTGTCCCAAATAGCTCCTGCATGCCATGAACCTTGAGTTTCATCAATAAAATTATAAAGATTTTGAGGGAAATCAGCCATTATTTTCCTTTCTTGCCATAATCAGGGTTATTCAATCTTAACCATTCGGCTTCAACTAATTTTCTATTTGGTTCTCTACCTGTCTCGTACATTGATTCGAAAATATTTTTCCATTTATAGGGTAATGAATCTACCATTTGGTCAAATGCCATTATTTTTGTATTTGAATCTTTATCTCCAAATTTATCTAACTCTTGCCATAATCCAATCAAAAATTCCCGAGATTGATCATGACTTGTTTCTGTACCTATATTCTTAATATTTTCTAATAGAGCTTTTGGAACTAAATTATCCATTTCTGGTACTCCAAACTTTGTTTGCCATTTATAGTATGCTTCTATATCATATCTTCCAGTTTCCTTTAAAATCTGTTCTTGTCCTGTTTCAGCAAAACCTGTTTCAACTTTATCTTTTGTCAAGGCAACCATTCGTTGATTAAATGCAGGAATAATTCTAGCAACTAAATTTACATGCTGTTCAGTAAATGAAATATGGGGAATCTTTTCAGGGTCTTTTAAATTAGCTATATGAGTATTTAATTCTTGCAACGAATATCCATCTTTACCTTCTGCTACTATAGAAACACTTTCTAAATGATTTTCTAAAGCAGACAAATAGACTTTAACTTCCTCTTGGGGTGCTTTACCTTCTGGATAAGGTTCTATAGTTCTTTGTTTTGCTCCCGGCCCTCCTACCATTCTTGCAACTATATTTGTTATATAGGAATTTGCAATATGATCGAGTCTGCGATTCATTTGAGTATCATTCCAATCTGTAGTTTCTTCTTTTGCTGTAAAGTGTTTAAAATGTTGAACAGCTTTTCGTAAAACTGGAGTTAATACTGCCGCTTGAACAGATTGTATATCACGATTTGACCTATCAAGGTCTTTTGGATTTGTCCCAATCCCATGAGATAATAATATTTTTGAACCATAAGAATCATTTCGACCTAATTTAGAATAATCTACAACCCATCTTTTTTTGCCATCTCTTGTCTCTTCTTGTCTCATAAATGTATGTATCAAATCACTAGCACCTAATAAATTTGATTCTGCTTGTAATTCCATTGTTTGAAGTAGTTCCTTTCCTCTTGCATCTAGGATTTCAGACTCAACTAATGTTTTAGCATGTTTCTGATCATGCAATCTTTGTAAAAGATGTGCTGTTATATAATGTTGTCTGAATTCAGGATTGCTAGTCAGGGTTTGTAGTTGTGCATCTGTCTTTGCTTTCCACAAACCTGTCTTCTTGTCTTTAACTGCATATCTTTGCAACGATTTCTCAGGATTACGTTCAAAATTCATTGCTACTACATGCAATTTATTTTGCAAATCAGCAATGTTATCTTCTTTTTCTTTTTGTTTTTTCTCTCTTTCTTTTCTTTCTTCTTCTGTTTTTACTTCACCTAACTGTTTTTGTTTTATTTGTTCTGCTTTATTAAGTCTTCTAATTTCTTCTTCAAATACAATCTGAAATCTTCTTTGTGGGGGTATTTTAGAAAATTGTTTATCATTTGATATACGCATCCATGTGTCTTCAAAACTAAATGCTTCTCCTTTCTCTGCATCATATTCACGGAGCATCATATTTCTTGCAAAATTAGATAAACTTAATTCTTGGCTGTTTAATTCTTTTCTTTCTTCATTTGATGCGTTTTTCTGAAATACTCTTTCTTTTTCTGTAAGTAGATGATGTTTCCAATAAATAGGATTAAGTTTAATAGTTTTACCAGTTTTATCTTTATATTGAAAAGCACCACCTAATGCTTTTGATAATGCTTGTTCTCTATTACCAAAGAATTGTGATAAATAGTTAGCTTCTAACATGAATTGACCATTTGCTAATTTTTGATCCTGTGTCTCTGAGGGTGTCCAAGTGCCAAGAAATGATAACTCATCAGTATTTGCATCCATTTTAGCTCGTAAATCTTCAGCTATTTTCATCGCTTCATGGGGAGGTTTATTCATAAAGGCATTTAATAAATCACCTTTATATTGACTTTGATGGTGTCCATGAACTTCAAGTGTTTGTGCGCTCTGAACTGAATCTACTTGCCCAATAAGATCATTAATAACTGCAATATCCATTTTAAGCCAATCATCTTCTATCAATGATTTTACATTATCACTAATGTCAGTTGGCATTTGTAACGAACTGATATTATGTTGTAATTCACTACCAAGATATAAATCTGATTTTCCTTCTAAATCCCGGGCTTTATATTTATCTAATACATCTTTTAATTTTAGATGTTCGTATCCAGTATTAGGAAGTTCTGTTGCTAATAACTCAGTTATTCTTTGAGTGTCTTTCATTTTTTTAACTAAAAGACTTTTGGCTTGCAGTACATTAGCAGTCTTTTCGGATTGAGTATAAATTTCTCCAAAAATTGCTAATCCATCTTGGAGTTCATCAAATATCTTTGCTGAAGATAAATCCACTTGTCCTGCATTTTCATCAGGCCCACGATATTTTTCCTGTGCAGGAGCAACATTATATACAGTTGACCTACTGCTAGGGTATGAAGATTTACTGTGGTATTGTGGTTTTACTAATTCTGCCATGATTATTTATATGTTTTCTTATTTGATCTCCAATCTAATGCACTACTCCAATTTGAAGTAAAAGGTCTAAATGGTCTATTTTTAAGATTATACTTAAATCTATCCCAATTTGTAGGAGCATAACCACGTTGGTTATAAGGACTAGATGCCAAACTTGCATTACCTTTACCACCTGTTGCAGAACGAGCATCACTTGCAACTTTTACTGAAGAATCAGTATCAACTTTATTCCAACCTTCTGCTGTTTTATATGCCCCATATGTTTTAATTCCAGTATTAATCATTCCAGCAGTAAATTCTCTATCTGCCGCATCTCTTTCGTTTTCTGCAATTCTATTTTGCTGTCTTTGATTAAGTTTAGCATTTCTCCATTCTGACGTATTGGCATTTTTTGTTTGTCTTGCAATGGATTTAATTCGATTTTTAGTGTCAATAACGACATCTGTCTGTGCAGATATTGATTCTTGTATTATATTTCTTAGTGCCGCCCTTGTTGAACCAGTTTCTACTACTGCACCACTTGTTCCACCAGCTACTGCCGCCGCACCTTCTGCTCTTTTACCTTCAATTGCAATCTTTCTAGTATTGTCACCACCAGTCTCTAATACTTGGAATTGTGTCTGACGACTTTCCTTATTCCGTTCCCTAATATTATATTTTGCAGTTAAAAGAGATTCAAAAGCCGATCTGTCTCTTTCTTTTGCACCTGCATAACGACCTTTCTTTTTCTCAGTTTCACTTATTGTACCTGATGCAAATGTTGCCGCCGCAAACCACCAACTCATGCTACCTCCAGTTGTTTATAATTTTCAGCAATGAGTTCATCTTCAATCTCTACTAAGTCTTTTTTATCAGTTGGATGTACTGTTACAAAAGTACAGTCTGTATGTGCCAAGATAACTCTTTTTGTTCCTACTGGAGTAACACCATAATAAGGTGCAGTAATACGCATTTCACCTGCTTCAGATAATATAGACATCTCTCCTTTTAACAGAAAGAATGGATGTTCTACTTTGTGTATTTTTGTTACTAGCATCTGACCAGCAGGATTAAAGATTTCTCTTACATACTGGTTTTTACAAAATGTATGCTTTACTGGATTAAAATCAGGATTCCTTTCTGGAGTCTTGGTATTTTCATCTTTCAGCATTTCATTTTGCAGGGCAATTATACCTTGCCTGAATTCTTCTTTTGTATATTGACTAGGGAAGTATTCATCTGCATTAGTCAGGTTTGACTGATGTTGTTTATATTCAACAAAGTCCCATGCTTCATCAAAAGAGAAGGTATGTTCAATATTAAACCTTTCAGTCATATCTTCAAATTGAAACCTTGCAGATTCACGATCCATTATGATCCTCCTGTTTCTGCTTCTATAATAACAGCATTTAACTGCATTGGGAATGGGCCATTAGAAACAATCCTTAAATTATGTGCCTCCCAACCAATTCCTGACAATGACAGTTTTCTCAATCCTGAGAATAACGGAATTTGTCTTCCCATTGCATCTTGTGTTGTTCTGAATAGTAATTCTTCTGAAAGATCATTATATTCTAGCTGAATACCTAGTGATTCTTCTATTAATACTGCGGCTTTAATCAATCTTTTAGTATAGGAGAATTGATTTTCTGGTGCAGAGGGAGCTAATGTTTCTATTTCTGCATCATAAGGAAGTCCTGTTACATGTTCATTACCTTCAGTATGACTTAAAGTAATAGTTTCATCTGATCCACCAGTATTTGTAACAGTTAAATTAGAATGTTGCATACCTTCATAATATATTTGAACTTCTTCGTTTCTAAGATGTTTAAGACCACTAACAATCTTGGATGAAGTAACTGTACCTGTAATTGCACTATCAGAGAATACAAAGGCATTGCGATCTAAAGCACCTTCTGTTGGGAATCTGCCTAGTGTTTCAACATGATAAACATCAGACCCATTTATAGTTCTTTTTATTTTAAACCATATCTGGTCATGGCTTGCAGTTGGGATCATATCAATGTCAGTTACTTGTGCATGTGAACTTCCATCTGCCTCTATTATGGGATTAGTTGCAGTTGTACTTGCAAAACCTGATGAATCAAGACGAGTTGTTATTTCTGTATTACCTCCAGTAGATAATACATTCATTATTTCCTGACTAACATTCCAGTTAGAATCTGCATAGTTGGATACAGTAAGATATTTATCTGCCACAAACATACTTGTCTGATCTCCTGCGACTGTATAAATTGTAGGTTTATGCCATGAGTGTGTACCACCACCATCATCTGTCCATAATATATCTGCTCCACCTGAAGTTAATGCAAGTTTAAATGTATTGGCTGTTTTATTAACTACATAATAATTTGTACTTAAACTTAATCCTGTAGGTAAAGTTCCAGTAGTGGTTATTTGTACTATATTAGTATTAACCAATCCATGAGCTGTATCAGTAAATAATATTTTATTACCTGAATCTGCTACTGCATCACCTTCACTATCACTAACAACTACTTCTGCATTAGCAGTTGCTTGTATTGTTGCAGTAACTTTGCGATATATCTTTCCTGCAATTACATGTTCAGACCATGCCTGAAATTCTAGACTACGATCATAACTAAGTGAAAGTAATTTACCATTTGCCATCATAAACCAGATAATAGCAAAAGGTCTTTCCTGCCATACCATTTTCACAATTGAAGAGTCTTTAATTATATCATAGCCTTTAAGGGATATTTTACTTGCAACCCATTGGTTAGCTGTATTTGCTTCCAATTCAAGAGACTGAACATCTTTGCCTCCAATTTGTGTATATAACAATGCATTTGAAATAATAACTGGTGCAGTATCAGTTGCAGAGAATGATGTTTCCCGGTTAATAGTAAATCTGAATGGTGTAATACTCAGGTCGGTTTCTGAACCATACAACATATATATTCCAGCAGAAGTACCCATTGAAAGTTTCTTTGATTCTCCAAGCCACTTTATTTCATCCAATGTATCTGAATCCAAAGTAAAGGTAAGAGCATTTGAATCTATTATAATTTCTGTTGAAACTCCTTCTGTAACTGAATCTGGACTACCTTGCTCTGATATAACTGTTGGTGCAAATGAATAGAAGTTTGCAGTTTCAGATAACCAGATTGTAGATGGTTGCACAGCAGTTGCCGCCAATACCATTCTTTGTTGATATATTTGTGCTACATGTGGGAATCCTTCACCTTCACTAAATGCACCTAACCTGAATTCTGAAGTTCCATAAGAACCTCTTGTGTTTGCCATTTCCGATTTTAATGTAACAGTAATGACAGAACTACCTTCGGTTACAGCAGTAATTATTCCCCAAGCCCATTTAATACCTCCTATGTTGCTACCACCTTTTAATAATGGATTAATTCTTATAAGACGACCTTCATCCTCATCTTTGAAATATGCATTTGTTTCAGTAGTGCCAGTTGATCCATTATTATAAAGAGTAAAACTTCTTGGTGTAGAACTAGCCGCATAAACAAACTTTTTAACTGTTACTTTTGTATTTGAGGCAGTTGTTGGTTCTTCTTGAAACACAAGTTCAAATTCCCGAACTGTTCCTCCATCTGTATCAGAAAATGAAAATGTTGTTGAAGTTGTTGCAATAACATAGACATCAAGATCAAAAACTTGCAAACCAGTATATGTTGTACCTTCTGCATCACTTGCATTAACACTTTTACTTCCATCCATCATAGTTTGTTTTTTACCATCATCAGATGTTGATCCAGAAGTATTTTCTCTTATATTACCCCAACCTTTGCCTGTACCAGATAATCTTATATGCTGACCAACTTGGAGTCCATGATTTGCAAGTACCAATGTATTATCAATAGTATTGAATTGTACATCGCCTATTTCTACTATGCCAACAGGAGATGCCGAGATAGGTTCAATTGTTAATTTCAATGTGAATCTTTTTAAATCGTCGCTTTCATCCCATATGTTAATTTCTTTATATGGGCCATCTTTAGTTACAAATTCTTCAATTGCCCATACACTATTATCATCAGCAACACCACTTGTTGTAGCAGAAGATAAAGTACGAAATATCTTTTGGGGAGGTTTGGTAGGACAGCACACAAAGATAACATCACCACTTTGTGTAGTTTTCAGGGTAGAAAGTTCAGCCGCAGTCCAAGGAAATACTGCTGTATATTCGTATGTAGGTGGGTCTGAGACTGCTGTATTGTCTGTTAGAAGTTGATTCTGTGACCAGACTCTTAAATAACCTCCAGAAGAAGGTGATGTTGAACCTAATTCTATAATATAGGTATTATCCTTATCCTTGAAGAAAGGAATAAAGACAGCAGTAGAATGTTTAGCATCTCCTATGTAATTCGTCCCGGGGCGTTTAACAACTGGCCCTGAGAGAATCGGAATCATATTCTTAGAGCTTTTGTACCCATAATGGTAAAACTCTTCACTAGAACGACCTTGGAGACTTTTTGCTAATACACCTTCTGTAAATTTAGGTTGAAGAAACTCATACTTCATTTAGTTTTCCATGCTTGCATATCAACTTCGTAACCCTGTGTTGGAGTATTGAAAGTTCTATGTGTAACAGAATATCTTCCTTTTTTAGCATCAAGATAAGATGATCGTTCTCTATGATCTGGTGTTTTATCTCTTGAATTTGCCGATCTTGCTTCTTGGATGGACATAAAGTATTTTTGTGCCATTTCTGATTTTAATCCATCTTTACTTGTAAGGGTTTCAGCAATTTCTACGGCAAGTTTCATTGCTATTGCTTCAGCCAACAATGCATCTAAATTATTAGTATCTGTTGGTGTTGCTACATATAGTAAATATAATGAGGTTTCATTTGATAATATATTCTTTTTTTCAACCTGAAATTTAGATACAGGCTCAACTTCAACTACTTTTATACAGTCAGCAGGAAGTTGATAAGTATAATTCCAGCCGAATACTGGTGCTTCTATTTGAGTTAGAAGTTTACGTTCCAATGCACTATTCCATACATTCATCCTCAGTACAGTTTCAATGCATCCTTCTATTCTTGCAGAACATGCTCTTGCTCTTGCACTATTTTCTGTTAGATTTTGTATTCTAGCTTCACCAAGATTACTCAAGGCGAGGTTAGCTATACCAGTTTTATCCATAGTAAACTGTTAGAAATGGGGGTCAGTTACCCAACCCCCTATTGTTATTAATCAACGGTATAATAAATCCGCACTTCAACAAATGCCACAGTTGATGAACTTACTGCCGCAGTTAATTTTGCAATTACAGTAACTTCAGAAGTAATTGTTACAGGAGCTTGAGTAATATTACTTACTCCTTCTCTCATATAACGTGTTCCTACACCTGTAGCAACAGCGGCGGCTATAAAACCAACCGGAGTTGCTGTTGTGCCATCAGTATATCCTAAACTCAATTGGCAACTTGAACCTAGTGTTGCCGATTGGTGTAAACTAGCATCCCATACTTTTGCTCCGGGAGGCAGTTTACCAAAGGATATTGTGTCATTTATTTGCATCGCAATATCTGGCGATGTAAACGTGAATTTATCATACAACATACGCATTCTGCCCCCTTGGTCAGCTACATCTGTTAGCTTCGCAGGAACAGTAACGTGTCGTTTCTTATGATTTACAGCATATTGATCAGCCATATTGTCCTTTTCAGATTATAGGTTAAGCAGTCTTAAAACAATCAATTTGAATGACCATCTCTTCCCAAACCCTAGTTGCACCAATATCCATCTCAAAATATGCATATGGGACAAAAGATTTGTCAGAACGTCTTTCTATTTCAGTTACGGGTTCTTCCCAAGAACAGAAAGCAAGTCCCTGCGGATGAAATGCAAGTACTTTCTCGACCAATGAATCACCAGTACCAGTTGTAGGCATACCTTCATGCCTAATAAACTGGAAACCAGCAAAATAGTTGGTTTGTCCTTCAACCAATGCACGAATATTATTATAATCCGAACTTTGGATTTGTTGGGAATGTAACAGAGATTCAATCTGTGATGCAGAACATACAATGAAATATAGTGGATTGCCACCTTCATCATATTGGTCTGCTTCATTTTCAGAAAGTATCCTGCGAGCCTTTAACAGTTTGTCGATTGATAATGTACGAGAATTACCAGCAGTATTATCAATACCACTCATATCAGCAGTATGCGCACCGACCAGTAAATCTTTATCAATAAACTGTTTGGGGAAATTGGATGAATTCCAGACTATCTCGGTTGCACCGTCCATTACACCACCATCTGATTCATAAGCAGAACCAAATGCGGCATCAATGATTACAGTATCCATCTTACGAGCCATAGCCATAGACGTAGCTTCTGCATAAGGCTGGAACACATCATAGTTCATTCTACGAGTGTCAAAACCTTCTACAAAGAATCCAGCATTTTTAGGTTGTGCTGATACTCTCCTACGTTGATGGGCAATTGCTTGTACTGGCGAATCTGCAAAACGTGCAACTTTATCTAGTGCTTCGTTAGTTCCGATCTTATCAATAAACTCGGCAACACCTTGACAGTCTGGCTTATTAGTTACAAAGTTTCGTAACCGGGTAGTCTTTTGTTGAAGCGCATGTAATACATCAGCAGAATAGCGATGTATATAAGACGTTTCAATATCATAAAAATTAGCCATGTTGTACCTTTTATAGAAATCTCATGCACTTGTGTGCATAAAGTTAAACTCACTCTTACCTAGAGATTGTCCATAAAGGGTCTCAAGAAAATTTTCAGCAGGGCAATTGCTTGTCTGCCTATTATTTCTTGTTCGGCTTTATCCTCCACTATGGAGGGGTGATATTATCTTACTCGTTTTTGTTGTGGATATGCCTGTTTAAATAGCCTATCCATTTTATTCATCGCAGTTTTGTGATTAGGATCACGATTATCACGATATGCTTGTGAAAAATCCTTATCAGCATAAAGAGCCTGAATTTCTTCCTGCGCAGATTGCGGAGACATTTGATTTCGACCTAATCCTGTGCCTACTGCAAGTGCTTCTTCTCCTAGTAACTGACCTACTTTTGAAAAGGCTTTGATCACTTCAGGGTGGTTGCCAAAGCCAGAACCATCCATTATTTCAGTTAGTTCAGGAGTTCCAAATTGAGCATAAGCTCTTCGGGCATAATCCAGATTACCATCGTAATTCTTTCCCCAATCTCGTTGGAGTCCGATAGTAGTCTGAACTTTTAAGTCCTCCATAGCTTGTTCCTCATTTTTGGCATCTTCCTCTTGTAAATCTGAGAAAAGACCTAACAAGTTATCTGCCTGATCCTGAGTAAGATTATTATGGTGTGCGAATTCCTTAAAGTCATCCAGTACACCTTCATCATCTTCACCAAAATCATAGCCATTTGCTTGATCTGGTCTTCCAAGTTTATTATAGATTTCATCCCAACTTTCCCCTTCTTGCGGAAGGGAGATGAGATTATCCGGGTTTCCTCCTATCATTTTGACTGCATTAACGTAGGACTTAGCAAGTTTGTCTACAGAGTCAAATGTTTGGAGACTAGGTTCATCCCTTAGACCTACAGGCATAGAGGATGGGTTAAATTGAATAGTAGAATCAACTTCAGCTTGCCCTGAATCTTCTACAGGAGCTACTTCTTCTGCCATATCTAATTATTGTTAAGGTTATGCTCGTCTTTCTACCCGAGCTTGTTCCTGCATGTCAATTCTTTTTCTTATGGCTTCCAAATCTGCACCAACGAGATTAATAATCTCCATTACCACAGTTCTTTGACCTTCCTGCCATGCAGATGTATAGGGATCACTAGCATGTGAAGTTCTAAAGACAAAGTGTGCATTTGCAAGCATTGCAATTACATCCTGTCCTTCTTCACCACTAAAGACCTCTTTAAAACTTTTACGCTTTTCTTTTTCCTGTAACCATCGTGAAATCATGCGGCTTCAGCCCTAAGTGACTCAGCTTTTGCCATTGATTCATTTAATTGACCAGCAACTTGTGCCTGTTGCATTTCTGCCTGTTCCTGTTGCTGTCTCTGCTGTTCTTTAATCATTGCATCAACTTCTTCTTTTGTTCTCAAGTTAGATGTTGGTATTTGCAGGACTTCCGCAGTATTTGAGAGTATTTGCTGAGTATTAAAGTACATTGGTATAGTCTGGTCAATCTGAGCAAGAGGCATAATCATCTCAAATAACTGATTCATGGAATTTATCTCTCCTGATCGCATTGCAATGGAAACTGGATTCATATATTCAATTTTAAACTGGTTTTCCATCTCATCAGGCATTTCTGGTAACTGGAAAGACCTCATCAATACATTAATTGTCCTTCTTATCAACGGATCAAGGAATTCTGCTTCCTGTCTTGCTAATATTGGCCCAAGTACAGGCATTCTCTGTCTCATCCTGACTGAAACTTCTGTTGCAGAGAAGCGCATTACATCACCATCTGGTGCTACCGGGCCGGGTAGTTCAAGTAAGTCTAGGAAGTATCCTTCTCTAATTGCGGCAGTACATTTTGCATTTAATTTCTCTGCATAATCTGGTCTGGCATTAGTTGGAGCTTCAAATATCATATCTTTGCCCCCTAGCCCGATTGAGTAATAATTTATCGCATCCGGGGTAGTATCTAGGGGGTCTAAGAGTCCAGAATCCGGCACAAACAGAGGCGGAGAGACCGATTTCTGAACAGCCTTTAAATATGTTCTGTCAACTTCTGTAATAAGCCTTATATCCGGCATTATTTCCCATGTTGGCCCTCTTCCATAGATTTCCCTGTCTGATCGTTCCCATCTTGCACAGATATAAGGCATTTCCTCATAGCCACCGAAATTCAATAGCTGTTTCTTGTCTTTCAGGTAATGAACAGATACAAAAGGCTTCATAAATCCTTCTGGAAGGAAGTTTTGTATTGTCCAAGAAGGAAATACTGCATGAACTACATCGTATTCGTCCAGCATTTTTGTTCCAAACCCTTTTTCTACAATCTGTTCAGGTAGAGTTTGTGGATCAAATCTTGATACTAGGTCTTTTGCCGTTTGTTTATAGTTGCGATATATCGTGTCAATTTCCATTTCACTTCCGCTACCCAATATACAATCCGAAAGAGGAAAATTGCGAAAACGAGGGCCGAATCCCGGCAAATCCTCAACAAATATGATGCCAGTTCCGAAAGACCCTGCTTCCAAGTAATACTGAAATATTGCACTTTGGAAGTTTGATGCTGGTCGTGATACATGATGTTTTACTATTTTAGATGCTTCTTCAAGCCATAGGGCAACATTACGGTTTTTATCCAACTGACCAAGACCTGTAGTCAACTTAAACCATTCTGCACCCATTGGCGTAAATACATTATGGATATTTGAGGCAAAGCGTTTCAATAATCGCATTGCTGTACCTTCAAACGCCATTCCCATTCTATTATCGCCTTTAGAATGAGTAGTAGTAAAATCAGAGCGATGAGGAAGGACATATTCTGCCATTTCCTGCCACTCACGCTCCCATACCCTGCGGTTGTTTTTTAATTTCTCATGGTGTCTGTCAATTACAGCACCTAATTCTGTATTTTGATCTGCCATATATTTTAGGAAGTTAAAATACTACGAGTTTGTCCTTTTGTATAATCCATTTGTCCTCTGGATTCTGGACCTACTCTTTTCTTGCCGTATCCTCCACCTATTGATGAGGCTTCTGCTTTTTGAAGAGAACCTGTAAGGTCTTGTGTACCTCCTGCATCAGATCGACTGTCAAAATCTGGATCATCAGTATAGTCATATCCATACTTAGCTTCAAAATCTTCTGGATTCATCCATCTTGCTGATCCACGACCTCCTCCTTCTCCTTCTGGTGCAGATTGAATTTTATGTGGTTTGTAAGGTGCAACCATATTATCCTCCTGTTAAAATACTACTTCTCCTAGAGCCAGTAAGATTCATTTGCCCCCTAGACTCTATGCCCGGACGCTTTTTACCATATCCTCCTCCGATAGAGCCTGCTGTACCTTCTCCTGCTCCAAAAGGGTCTGCCGCTACTACCTGTTGATCTAACATGGGCTGATAACCACCTGAATCTTGAAATGCTTGCATCCTTTTCTTATATTCTTCGTCACTTTCTCCTTGAAATTGTGGTGCTACTGGTGTCATAATGACCTCCTATCTTGATGTTAATATTGATGAACCTGAAGCTGGAGCAAGATTCATTGCTGATCTTCCATATTTCTCTCTCCGTATATCCTGCAATGCACCCAATTCTGCATCTGGATCAACTTCGCCAGCACTCAAATCAGGAGGTGCAGTACTTTGATCATCACCTTCATTGCCTTTTCCTTGCATTTGGTCAAATACATCTTTTGTTGTTCCACCATAAATTTGTGCCGTAGCATGTCCTAACCAACCTTTTCCCGGGTCCCATTTACCTAATGCACCTTTTCTCTGTTCCCATGCTTTACCTCCGGGTTTTAATTCACCAACAGTTTGGTCAAGTGCTCTCGTAATTGTCTTACCAAAACTACTAAACATTCCCATATTTACCTTTTATCCTAGATTGTTATTAACTGTCTCAAAAATACAACCGCAATTATATATTTGCAAGACTTTTATTATTTCACGCATATGCCCTTTCATGGTAATTATAGTGATCATAATCACTAATTGCCTTTCTAGGCATTTTCTTAGCACGACTCAGAGATGCAAACTGCAATGATTGCGATGCATATCTGGTTGCACTCATAAGATCATCATGCGCCTTTACGATCTTACCATCTTTCCTATGATACATTCTAAGTTCTTCAAACCACAACCCTAAATAATTGAATACTTTAAATCTTCCTGTCTGCATCCTTTGTAGCATATCCATAATACCCGGTTCAATAGAAATACCACCAGTTGGATTTTCAAAGTGTTTATGTGCCATATTAACACCCTGCTTTCGGTATATTTCCGATAATGGCTTTCCTGATCCTTTATCATGTTGTGATCCATCATGAGGCCATATTACCGGAACCCAATCTCCTCTTTCCTTTATTGCCGCAGAATGAACTACTGGTGTCTCAGAGGATTTGCGATAACAGTCATAGACATAAACTGTGTCTGTATCTCTATCCCATGCAATCCAGACTGCGGCGGTTGGGTGATCCCATCCAAAGTCTATTCCACATAAACGAGGCCAGTATTCAGGTATTGCAAATGGTTCTATTTTTAAATCATTTTCATCTAATGGAAATACAAGTCCAGAGCCTAGAATTGGTACTCCTTTAGAACGCATATCCCTTTCATGCGGAGGAAGTGCGGCAAGTATCTCTTTTTTTACATCTTCATTCAGGTGTATTGCATCATCCCATGTTGCATGATAAAGAGCCTGTGACTGTCCCAACTTAGTCATAAACTGAGTTACAACTTCAGTCATTCCGCTTTCTGGAGTAAAGGTCATATAGACAATTCCACCACTTTTAAGTGCGGCTCTCAGGGCTTGCGAGTATATATCCTGCGGAGGTTCTTCATCCAGCCATGTAACATCTACTGCCTTACCCATCCATTGCATCTTCCCCTGCTCATAGGATTTAAAGATGAGCTTAGAGTTCCTTCCAGATACATGTTTAACATTTAAACTCTGGTATGCATTTGGAACACCGGGCATTCTCAAGGGAGTACCAACTATGTATTGCTTTGGTATTGAACCTTTTCCGAATTCGTCCTCATCTCCGGGTTCACCAAGCATCTCTGCCTGTACTATATCCCTTGTATTTGCAGTTGTATTACCAGCCGCCCATGCAGTTATAGGTCGGGAAAACCTTGCACCCTGCCACCATTCGGGGTATCGCCCTGTCAGGTGAAATGCCATCTCAGATGCACCGCAGAATGTTTTACCAGTTTTATTTGCCGCCATCAAGAGACGTTGCCTAGCAAGGCGACCCTTCATATCCTTTGCATCATGAAACCGCTTCTGGTATTCATATGGTTCATATTGAAGCAGTTTATTAGTTTCATAGAGATCAGTTATCTTCTCTGCAATCTCTATTGCCTTTTCTGCCTTATTGCTCATATTGGATCAGTCAGGACATTATATGGACGTTTTTTTCTTTCATGCTCTTCTCTTATAACGCCAGTTATCATAGGTATTATACTTAGTGGCCCTAGTCCTCTGCTTACTCTTTTGCCTAAATTGCTCAATCCTTTTAGTATTCCTTTGATATTTGTTGATTTAGCCGCTTGTTGATTCTGTAATTTTATTCTGGTCTTTTTAGTCCTGTCGCTCCAACCTTTATAATGTTCTTCTTTACCATGCTTTTCTATACCGCCATGTGGCCCTTTAGCAATCTTGGCTCTTAATGCTTTATCCTTTTCGACTTTAGTAGCTTTAGGAACAGGAACATTCTTTAATCCAGAAGATTGTACAGTAGAGGAACGTGCAGGAGTTGTAGAATCTGTAGGCTGTGCCGCATCAAATGCTAGTCTGTCTGGAATCCTTTTTGCAAGATTTCTGGCAACATTATCCAGTCTTTTCAGATTTTTAACTCTTCTTGGTATATTACTTGAGGTTCTTGCTGTTTTCTTTGCTTCTGCAATTCTTTGAAATACTGGTGCATATCTTTTTAATGTTCGTTTAAGCTCAACTCTATCCTTGATTGGTTGTTCTCTAAGAAGATGACTTGTTTTATGTCTTTCAATCCCCTTACCACTTTTAGCTTTATCTTCTCCAGTAGCTTCTTCTGTAATATCAGTTACATCGGTAAGTTGTTTCAGGCTATTCTTAATTTCAATTTTACGTCCACCTTCCTGCTTCTGACCTTTATAATCTTCAAATTCTGTTGAACCAGTAATTTCTGACATCGAAGACTGAGGATAAGGATTCCTATTGCGAATCTGTCTATCAGTCATATCACCTGTACGTTTCACAGACACGACTGTAGGCTCAGTTAGTAGAGTACCTTTGTTTTTTCCTTTAAAACCTGTAGGCAATCTACCGCTTCCTCCATATTCACTTTGACCTTCCCTTCCAAGATCGCTTGTATCTTCTACATATGTATTCTGCTCAAAATCATCAATTGATTTGTATTCTCTCTTAAAAGAAGGTTGTTCACGGATTAACTTTGGTAAACCCTTTTCATCTGTGGTCATTACACCACCTGATTCCAGATAATCAATACGACCCTGATTTTTTGAAGTAATCATATTGAACCCGAAATTTTCTTTAGTAATTTTATCTACATTCTTTGCATATCTAACCCCGGATGCTCGTCTTTCTGGATTAGTATCGTCTTCTATTTCATCTAGGAGGGTCTTAAACTTAGAGGTTTCTCTGGGATTTTTACCAATTACCTTCCCTTTTTTAACTGTACTTCGTGGGAACTTGAGTAATCTCCCTGTTTTACCTTTATGATATTCTCCAGTTGTTTCAGCACCTATATCACCATATTTGTTCTTCCAGTAGGTCTGGTACTTATCTTTCTGTGATAAGTTGCCTTTAGAATCAAAACTGAAATGAATCAAGTCAGGATCATCTATTCTTTGTTGGGTTCTTATACCAGCCGCATTTTTTGGATATTTAGAATACTGAAGTGGGTCTTCTTCAACTTTTAGTCCTGTATGTTTACCTAACTCTACAACATTTTCATCTACTTTACTTATTTTAGGTCGCCCACCATGAATAAGAGTTATGTTCTTTACACCATATTTTTTAGCAAGTGGACGAACTTCTTTTAACATCTTGTCGCCCATCTTAAAATTGGCTTTATCTAAGCCTGTAAAGAGTATCTTTTTAGCCATTAGAATGTTTTTTTACTAAGCCATGCCCACGGACTTTTTTGTTTTAATCTGTCAAGTATGCTGAATTTACCCGGCCCTGCTGGTGAACCTCCACCTCCTCTACTCCTAACTGATTGTTTTGATAGGAGTTTCTGTTTGCCTGTTGCTAGTTTAGTGGCTTCTACATTTTGTGCTTGTCGGTATTTCGTTCTTCCAAGCTGTTCATATTTGCCAATAACATTTTTAGGATCAGGCAAGATTTTTTTACCTTCAATATGCATCCTTGATACTTCTGGTGGGCGGTTGCGCATATTAACAAAGATTTTTTCTGATCTTGTAAGAGGCTTCTTCATTTTCATTGTTGTAGTTTTTACTAACTTACTTTCAAGTGTATCTGCTTTTGAACCTGTAAGTAGAGACTTTATCTGATATTTACCTTCTTTCGCCATTTGTTCTTTTCCGAAAGCATGAAACATCTCTCTCATTTCTCCCTTGTGCCTACTTATTATCTTGTCTCCTCTTGACATTAAGTTCCACACAGCATTACCTCTTTTTATACCCTCCTTTTCAACCCATCCTTTCTTAGTAATTTTATGAAGATTCCATAATCGTTGTCGGTCTGTACCTGTAAATGGCTTGGATATTTTTTGTATATGCTGGCGATCTGCTCGTTTTTGTTTTAAATCTTCATGTATTTCACTTCCCCATCTTCTTAGTGGTTTTGATGCCATCCATGCCGAACCAAGACCGACACCATAGGCAAAACTTGTCCCAATATCGCCTAATGTCATATCTCTTGCTTCTCTACCTTCACTTATAAAAGTGCCGGTTTCACTCTTTTCGTAGCGACCTTTTTTAGAATTCCAAACTATTTTTGTTTTATTATCAGCCATCTACCTTCCTCTCGGTCTTCCCTTGAGATTAGTTATAAGATTCCTTAGTTTAGTACCTAGTTTTCCTGCCGCCTTTTCTTGTCTAACTCTACTTTTTTGTTCCGTGAGTAAAGATTTTTTTTGTTCCAGTACTTGAATTTTTTTGTTTATCTCAGTTACTTTTCGTTGTTCTTTCAGTTGTACTGATCTCCGTATTCTGTTCTGTAAATTTACCCTTTTGATATTCCTTGGGCTGTTTGGGTCGTCTCGTCCTCCTTTACCGCCTACATTGTAAAGAGAACGAAGTCCTATCTTGTCTCTTCCTTTTTCTATAAGCATATTCAAAGGGCTATTACCAAAGGTTCTAAACCTCCAATTTAGCCTCCCTGTCTTTGGGTTTCTTCCATATCCATATTCATCTGCCATTATACCTCCGTCAATTGTGGGCCTGAGATTACTTTACGACTCTTAAATGCACCAATGAGCATCTTTGCACCATCGCTTCCAACTAACGCAACCAATTGTGCGTTAAGCTCTTCTATTGTACGTCCTGTGTCCATATCATTGAATACCTTGTGTCCTCCCCTGTCAAGCATTTCTTTTGCCGCATTAAGACGTACAGTATCACTCTCAGAGGTATCCATTAAACGCTCAATAACACCTAATGCCTTTGGGCCACCTTCTTTCAAACGTGCATGAAACTTCTTATCAACCTCATCCCTGTTCTGGTCAAGAAGCTCCCTGCCTTTCAGTTTTACCTTATAAGCGTTCTTTTCCTTGAATCCTGCATCCTTCATTGAAACTAGGTAATCGCCTGTCTCAACAAAGGTATCTATGAACTTCTCTGTGTTAAGAGTCATTTATTCAGTTTCAGAATATTTCTTTTTGAAGTTTTCTGGTAAATTCTTGCCAAAGTTTACAACTTTTGAAATACCTTCTTTAAATCCTTGATCCCAAAAATTTGAATCTGTTTCCATTAATTGCTTATCTTTTAGTATTTCGTTGTATGCTCCTACACTTCTACGAATAGTCTCACCAACTATATGATCCGATTGACCTCTTGGGGGGCTTTGACTAGATTGCTTTCTGTAACGTCTTGTCCATCCATTGTCATTAACATATGAAGTGCGTTTCTTAGACGGACGACCTACCTGACTTCCGTATGTTCCTTTTCCCTGTGGCATATTATCTCCTAGTGTGAATAGTTTAATGACTTGATATACAACTCTCGCATTGGTCGTAACTCTTCGGCAGGAATGTAATGGTTAATTACACCATATCCAAAATCTCTAGTTGGTGCTTGCTTCAATATCTTTCCCCACTCCCATCCAACTAAAAATGTGTCTCCTTCATTGTAGTCTGCAAGTACATATATGTCTGATAGTACCTTGCCCTCCTCCAATAAAAGATTGTAGGCTTTCTTTGCAGTCTTTACATCAACTGTGAAATATAACGGCAATAGAAAATCTATACCATTATCACCTGATGGTTTTACTGACTCATCTACTTCTAACGAAAAGTCCTCTGCAAATGCCGCTTCTCCACTTATTCCAACTACATTGTAATCTTCAGATAATACCCTCTGTGATGCATGACCCTTGTGTGTGTCCGATCTCTGTTGTGCTATCTTGAATAATTCTTCCTGTATCAAAACCAGTTATGGCAAGCGGTTTTATTTTTAATTATATCTAAATCTATAAAATCTATTTCCTAAGTGCAAACCTTTTTTCAGATTTTTCTAAATAAGGTTTCCAAATGTAAACACCATTCCTCACCCTGCGTAGAGAGAGGGGACGATCATACAGGGACAAAACGCAGTTTTGTGACCCCACCCCCCCGGGTGTACTGATCTAAAAAAAATACTTAACCTTGGGTAAGAATTTGGGGTGTTTGGGGAAGGTCGGCTTCTCCTTCCTAAGTTTGTAATTTAGACGGAGATAGACGATGAACTTTCCATACGATACTACTAATACGCACTGTATTTATGATTCGCCTGCGAATGGCTTTGAGTTGCCACTCGAGACTAGGATCAGCGACCTTGTGAACACAACCGAAGCTAACGCAGAAGATTTCGGCTTTGAGCTACCATACTATGACAGAGCAAACGTAGAAGTACGACTGTACAATATCTTCGTGGCTTGGATGGAGAAGAACGACATGTACTATGACTTCTTAGCGGCAATGTGTTTCTTACAGGCTTCTCTGAAGCATGATAAACATGAGTGGCTCTACAATAAAATCTCAAGCTGAGTCCTTCACAGGGTAATGGACGTCTTATCTGTTACCCTAAACAACTAACCTTTAGCATAGTATATATTTATATATTACTTCCCAAGCACACCTATTTACTTAATGGAGGTTAAATAGCTTTCAGTTATTTAATAGTAAAGGGTATTCATTACAATGATATTCTTAAAAGTCATTGTCAAGTTTTATTTTAACTAACTAACAATAGAGGAATTATGACTAATGAAGAAAGAGAAGCAAATCAAGCAAGACTAAAGAAACTTTTCCCTCGCAGAAAAGATCGTTGGCAGTTTGATGATTTATATTGTAATAGAGGTGGAAGTGTTTCAGTAAGAATGCCAGAGATGCCAAAAATTCGTATATCTGACTTTAGTGCAGATACATTAATCGAAGTCTTGTTCTACAAGATATATAATGGAGAAATTACTGGTAATGAATGGAACAAATTAATGAAAGGTTTACGACCTTTACATAAGGAACACAAAGAAGACATGGCTGAGTTCAATAGAGTATTATCAACAACGGAGGAAATATGAAACAGGAACAATTTGATAAGTTAATGGAAACATACAGGAAAACACACGAGTCTAGTATTCTTACTTACGCTCGTGATCTTTACATGGTAGTAACATTCTTAGGTGTTGCATACCTAGTAGCTTACGTCACAATCATGCAATAGGAGGACATATGGATATTCAAGAAGAATACACAGTTGAAGTGCCAGCAACAATAACATATAAAATCAAGGCATTTTCTAGAATGCAAGCAATGCATATAGTATTAGGAACATGCGCTTCTGATTTAGAAGAAGAAGTATGTATAACACAAGAAGGTTACGATAATATGGTAATAAATGGTTATCAAGCGCCTTACAGCGATGCACATCAAAAAGTATTGGATGATATGCAAGAATATGCTGATCATTGTGATCATCAGGATTTCTTGGATATTGAAGAGCATTTTGGTTATGACAGGGCAATTGAATTAACAAGGAGATAATATGAAAGAAAACAAACTAGGAAGAAAAATTGCAAAAGTCTGGAGTAATGTCAGAACTAGGAAGAAGCATCATAGAACTGATAGACGTATTGCAAATAAGGGCGTAAGAAAAGCCGCTAAACTACTAATCAAAAAGGAGGAAGTATGAATTTTCCTGACAAAGTATTTTTAGATGAAATGAAAAGTGAGCTTGACCCTACAACGTGGGTTGGGCATGACTTTCCTGAACATTGGAAAATACAAGTTCCTTGGTTTAAGGATCAATTATGGGATGACAAGATTCGCACTTATAAAGGTATGAAATACTTCGTAATGCGAATGTCTTGGGGAGTATGGAATGGATATGTATTCCTACCCAAAGGTCATCCTTTACATGGTAAAACCTACATGGATAATGAAGAGATAGAAGAACTGAATGTTCATGGAGGGATAACTTATAATTCTTCATGTGGTGACAATTGGGTATTAGGTTTTGATACCAGTCACATAAATGATCATACTCCTAATAACAAATGCAGGACTTTAAAAGAGTTCCATAGGGGGATTGAGAAATATAAAACACATGAATATGTAATAAATGAGTGCAAAATCTTAATCAAGGATATAAAGAAAAAATATTAACCTTTATTAAGGAATATGGGGTGTTTGGGAAAAACATCTCATTACCTTAACATCCTGCTACTGCTCCTAGGAGTTGAAGAGAGGAGAAGCCCTCGGCAGTAGTAGGATACCATCGTCTCTGACATTCAGTTAGAGGCATAACCCATCATATAAAGGAACAAGATGGCTAGTAAAACAGAAATCAAACTGCGTGAAGAAATTGCAGTTATTACAGCAGACCGTGACTCAGAACGTGCGGAGAAAGAAGCTCTCCAAGCATCAACTCAGAAACGTGCTGAAGAAGCAAAGAAACTGCCCGAATTTGAAGTGTTAGTAGACGGTGGCAGTCGGATGAAGATAGTTAAAGCCTGTGTGAATGGTAAGTATTACAGGTTTCAATGTATCTGGAGTCCAACTCTAAAGAGTTTTATGTCTACATCAAAGTACATGTCAGAAGGGGATGAAGCTCTCAACCACGATGACATGAATTGGTTTAGAGAACAGATTGAGAAGCGATACAGCGATGCGTTGGATCAAGCTCAAGCTACTCCAGATGACATTCCATTTGAAGTAGAAGCATAACCATAAGGGGGGCATTCAGCCCCCTTTAAACCTTAGAATAAAGGAACATTATGGAACTTATATACGAAAGAGGTAATCATGGACTTTGCCTATATAAAGCACCAGTTTTTCCAGAACTTTATGATGAAATGCTGGACTATGCTGAAAATAATGAGCCTGAAGCTGAAGAAGAACTCAGTTTCTGAAAATGTTCTCATTTTCATATTGATACTCGTAGTATTAATATTAATCAATTTCTGGCTTATCGTAATTGCAGTAGTATTCTTTGCGATAGGCCGTTACTCTAATCGTTATAAAGCGGAGAATAAAGATGGAACAGACAATAGCAAGTGCTGAAGAACAGGCCGCAGAATGGGCCAATAAACAGCGAGAAAGAATCCAACAGAGAGTAGTTAAAAGCTCCATATGGATGAGGATAAAGAAATTCTTCAACGATTTTCGTAAATCAATGAAGAAGGGACGTATCTCACCTTGGAGATTTGTTTACCTATTCTTAGGTTTCTTTATTGCAGTATTTATAAAGAGGCTTTGGAGTGGTTTAAAACTCCATTCAATAAAGTTATCATTACTTCCTATATCCTTAACAGTATTTACAGCAATGGATGCGTTGAGCATGATTGCAAAAGTAGGTACTAAGAAAGGCAAGTAATGAAACTCTCTTTCAAATTATGGAATAAAATACACAAATCCAAGGCTAAGAAAGAGCCTGAGATGTTAGCAATAACAGAGCAATACATTGCTTATTGTGTAAATTCTAACTGAGGTTAAGTAGTCCTGTGTAGGAGCTAAAACTCTTGCACAGGATTACCTTTTTTTTAAGAAGTGGGCAGAGTACCGAACACCCTTAAAAGTGCATAAATTAACGAAGATGCCCAAGATGCCCTTTTTCGGAGAAGTACCAAACACCTTACAAGCAAAAGCCAGACCAAAGCTAATAAAAACTATAAAATAACATCCGTTTAAGCCTTAGACGGATACGATTCTGTTCGAATAAGCCTTACACGAACTAAAAATCAAAGAAAAGTCAAAGAAATATCAAAGAAACCTTCACCAAGTGAACCTTTTTTTTAACCTTTTATGAATTGTTGGGGTGTTTGGGTTGAAACATGCACCTAAATTATAACCTTTAAAGGAGACTCAATGATATTTACAGAAAGAGAATTAGAAGTAATAGGACATTCACTAAACCATCTATATGAAGAAGTCAAAGAAATGTATGAGACAGGATCAGGAGATGGAGAACCGGGATTTATAGATTACCTTAATGAAATCAAAAACATACAAACTCGAATAACAGATAATATGCCAAATGAAATAATCAATTAGGAGGAACTATGGACAATGACACATATGATGACAGAACATCAAGATTACGCGATGAAGTATGTAAAGAAAATGATCAGACAAACATTAAGTTTTTAAAGCAACAAGAGTTTAATGCAAATATAGTCAAAAGATTAGAGGAACTTGAAGATTTTAAAGACCAAGTACTTGTAAGACTTGATCAGGGTATAGAAAACAGAACTAAAGCATTTTCAAGAATAGAAGCACTTGAAGGCTTTAAATACGATACAAATATCAAACTAGAAAGGATTGATGACATTTTAGTAGTACATAGAAACCAAACTGATAATCAGAGAAAGAACTTCCACGAATTAAGGAAAGTATTAGATGATAAAGTCATGGATTTACTAGAGAAAGGAGAACATGGAAAAGAATAAGAAATGTGAATGGTGCGGAGCAGATTTAAAACTTCAACCCGGGCCAATACACA
>VTLG01002294.1_pt1 | contig 40474 bp, 49 predicted proteins | sample 4694571 | NCBI WGS metagenome assembly VTLG01 (sample SAMN12604809, study PRJNA352737) | marine metagenome | biome: ENVO:00000447; feature: ENVO:00000209|ENVO:00000569|ENVO:01000036; material: ENVO:00002151; isolation source: viral sequences binned using virsorter ... | reverse complement strand
TCATGTAGATACTTGTGTTACTTATGCTTAGGAGATTTTATGTTATACGCTAGAGGTACATTTCAACTAAACTCAACCACATATTCAAATGCAGATAGAGGTAACTTTGCGTTGATAGAATATCCTGTTATAGATACTCACGTAGTAGTTGTTACAGATAATTCAGATGCTAGTGCTTGGATATCAGCAAGAGGATTAACTACTATATCTCAATCAGATGCACAGGCACTAATTGATGCAAAAGTTGCTCAGGCACAATCACAATATGATGCTAGGTCAACAGAGTCAAAGCTGATAGACTGGGGAGGAAAACCAAGACCACAAGGACTTACATTACCATGAACTATCCAATGTTACCTGAGAAACAAAATTTATTTCTCTCAGAATTAAAAGAAGAATTACAGGACACGATACAAAAGGTTCAGAAGTATCGTACAGAAACAGAGATGAGGGTATCAGTTTTAAATGATGCTTCGCACCCTACACCTGCCAGTAAGTATTGGCAATGTGTACGAGAACAGAACATGATGTACGAGCAGTTGAAAATAAGCTCTTTTGAGTACAGGCGTAGAGAAGCAAAAATTCTTGGCATGAAAGATAAATTGAAGAAATCTAAAGATAAATACGAGAAGATGGAATTACAGGTAGACATAGAAGAAATGGAATGGTCATTAGAGAATATAAAATATTCAGCAAACGACAGAGTTAGGGAACTAAACCTTTGGAGTAAAATCAAAGCTGAATTAGATGATGGTTCTTTTGATACTCAAGATGTAAACGCACATCAGGCTGAGAGTTTACAGTTGCAGCTAAGTAATAGAATGAGTACCTTGACTCAAGGCTCGTCACAAGCTGAAGTGTTGAATGTAGTTGGTCCTTTAAAAACTATTGCCGATATGAATAATGATGATACAGTACAATTAAATAGTGCAGTAAAAACGAAAGGACTGAAATGACACAACAAAACGGAACTGCAAGAGTACAAATAACAATGGAGGATATTCAGGCTGTTTTGGCAGAATATCCACATTTTGCTACACTTGTAGAAAATAGAGCATTGAAGAGAATGCTACAACAAAGTGCAAAGGAGACTGCATATGCTAGGAATAGCAAAGATGTTCCTGCCGAAGTGGGTAAGGACAGTGTTGGAAGTGCTAGTGGGGGTAATTCAAAGTCTTGACGACAAGAACGAAAGGGAGCGTGCTATACTTCTTCTGGAGAAAATAGGAGAAGATGGCAAGATAACTGTAGGAGAATGGGCTAAACTAGGTGGATTACTAAAGGTAATCAAGCCACCAAAAAGGAGGTAATTTATGCCTAAGGTGGGTAAAAGAGACTTTAGCTATAGTGCTAAAGGACGTAGTGCTGCAAAAAAATATGCTAAAAAAACTGGTCAGAAGATGACTAAGACAAGGAAGAAAAAGTACTAATGGAAATAGATACAGGAACGGTAACAGCCGATGGATTTGAAGAAGCCCTTATAGGGTACGGACAACAATTTAACCATCCCGTTGCAGTATATGATACTCAAAAATGCTTGAGTATTTTACAAGACAGAGATGGTATGAGCGAAGATGAAGCTGTAGAATATTTTGATTACAATGTACAAGGAGCATATGTAGGAGATTCTACTCCGATATTTTTATATAACTATGGCGAAATTTAGACCACAAATACTACTAGCGATCATTGTACTAGGTGTAATGGGAACAATTGGATTGTTCCTTGACTCTACTGAGACAGCTACAGCTACCATCGGTGGGATCATAGCACTGGGTATGAAATTGTTAGAGGGAGAATAAATATGAAACGTAAGTTTTCAATATCCATACCTAGCATCAAAGTTCCGGGGTTAGCAAGGATAGCTCGCTTGAGAGTACCACTACCTAACGGTCTGTATCTAGGTGGAGGTAAGCTAATTGGTATAGGCTTTGGTACAGTTGTTATAGGGTTTGTTGCAAGTACATTTATATTGATGGAAAGTGGTACACCTGACATAGCTTATCCTGAAGCAGGAGCTATATATACAGTACCTAGTAGAGTCGGTGAGCCAATACTTGGCTATAAGGACATGGGAGATATTTCTGCTGACAGGAATCAAACCTTACAGATTAACATTCCCGGAGGATCAAGAATAACCGACATGGTTTTTGAAGATGTATCTCTTGGTAAAGTGGGGCTTGCAAATGCTATAGAAGTATCAGGCACAGGAGCACAGAAGATAGTCGTAGACGACCTGAAGATAACTAATAGTAGTTTCCCTACCATGACCATCTCAGGGGCTACTAGATTGCATACTATAACAATCAGTAGTGGTGTTGAAGTAGCTGGTCATACATTTACTCCTACATTTTCTACTACAGATGTTGTAGATATTAGTGTCGGAAGCTTGAGAGGTGCTGGTGATTACGTGGCAAAGGATATGATCGTGGATAGAATATTAATTAAACTTACAGGTGGATCAGGGGATGTTGTGATTGATAACATGATTTTTGATAATGTCAATGCATCCGTTGGTAAGGCAGTATTTGAAAACATAACTGTCGGAGAATTTTTTATGCAAGACACCCAGATTGGTGATGATGGCGATATAAATTCAGCAGACTTTATTATTGAAAGTACAGTTAAATATAAGTCTATGTCAGATGCGACTGTTGAAAAACCTATAAAGGTTCAGTAATATAGACGTATACACATAGCTCCTCCATGTGCATAGTGTAAAAAAATATCCCTGCTGGCTGAAGCTTTCATAAACTTATTGCTAATAGTTCCGAAAACCCCATTCCAGCAGGGGTTTATATTTGGAAGACATTCCAAATACATTAGGACAGTTTTATTTTTTACTCTTTAGACTACGAGGATTCGGTTTGGTATAACCATGATGGTATCTACCTGCTTGCCATTGAGTCCAGTCTATAGAGTTCAAGTGATCCCTAACTTTCCCACACTTTTTACAAACTCCCTTAGCTTTCTTTCCATTCGGAGATGGGATCATAAAGTGGTGAGCTGTAGTACCGTCTGAACATTTGTCCAGTTTTCCTCTTACTCGATCTAATGTGTTCATAGCAGTCCTGCCTTTCTTGCTATTTGTATGAATGTATCAGCTTCCATCATTACCCAGTTTAGGTTGCCTTTGTTCCCGGTCCTTGACTGGGTAGCACACACTATAGGAAGCTGATCACCTATAATGCTTGCTTTTGCTTGCTCCATACCGTCAGATAAGCGTGTTGATATAGTCTTTCCTGCCTTTACCTCTATGGCTAGGGTAGGATGTTCTATATCTGGAGCATCTCCACGCTGTCTGCCTGTCACTGGTACACGCTTACCTCCTAAGCGATCTGCCCATTGTCTTTCGATAGCTTTCCAAGCTGCTCTACTTTTCAGTGCCATAATCTTTTCCTTTCGTTTTCATAAAGTGATCAAGATTCTTACATGTTGATCGAGCTCTATGTCCAATGTGATAAGCTTCATGTTCCTTGCAGTAGTAGAAGTTCATCTTACGAGAGAAGACGATTTGTTCTTCATACTTATGTGCTTCGTCAAGAGCTTCTTTTCGTGTAGAAAATGGTTTCTTCCTACAGCGTTTACTTTTCTTTACCATTTGTATAAACCAAAACCATTATTCTCTGTCATCTTTACTTCATGCCAGTGTAATAGTTTTGCTTTGTCTCCGGTCCTCTCTATCTGAGCAACCTGAGCAACTGGTTCTTCTCCACGTATGCTAGAGCATACAGCTACCACTTCAACACGATCATCTAATGGCATATCTGCCACCCTCTTGTATTTCTCAGCAGCTTCGGTGAACTCAGTGATCCAAAATTCCATTAGACATACATACCATTTGGCATCTGTGTCTTCAAGTACTTCTTTCATCATTTGATGTAAGTGTTCCTTTTGTTCTGAGTTCTCAAATGCTATAGAGTAACTTTCTGTTTTCAATGAGACACCATTATGAAAAACAAAGGTGGGAGTTATCCCACCTTGTTGTTCTATCTGTGTTTCCCCAGCCATTTTCTCTAAATCTATTTGTGTTTTTAGATTAGCTGTCATTTGATCCTCCATTTAGAATGTCAAGAACTTCCTTGTAATTGACTGCTAAACTAGGTAAGTCTAGTATCCAATCAGTCGAGAGTTTTTTGTTCCCTCTTAGTCCCTTATTGTACCATTGGATTAAAATGAGTAATCCAAGGGGATGCAATCGTAGCATTTGTCTCCTTGACGTATTACTTTTCCAATCTCGTCCTGTCGTAGAGCCACCTCTTGTATCAGAAAATTGCATTACCGTACCACCTAACCCCGTTTGTATACCAACAGAAGCCATCTTTTTGATCTCATTGGTTAAACTTCTGGGGTGCTGTCTGCTAAGTACATCTTTGAATCTTTCCATATCAGGAGTAATCTCAGATTTTGATTCTAAGATATGTCGATATGATATAAAACTATAGACACTATGTACTAAATAAGATTGGTACATATAATTTGTAGTTCCACTATCATATACATCATTTATGAATCCCAAAGTCTGGTCCATAAGATCAATATTAGCTCTATATCCTTTACGTACTAGCTCTATACAACCTAACTGATTCTGTGCATTACTAGTTCCTACTGGTATGCCATGTTTTTTCAGTAACAATGCTATAGCTACATCTTCTTTTTTATTTGCTCTGATCCCTGATTTGAATAGCTCTAGCTTTGATGGTGTTTTATGTTCTGTATTATGGCTTGTGTATAGGGACGCTTCCTCTTCAATGGTAAGGTCGAAATACACAACACATGGAACTTTAGTATAGTTATTCATCTTAGCTCCATTGATCCTAGTTTGTCCATCTAAGATAGCAAACGTATCATCATCCCTTGAGGATACAAGTGGTCTTCCAAATTTTTTCCAATTAAAATTCTCAGCTATATTGTTAGCTAATGTTTTAGTTAGTTCTCTTTGGTAACTCATATCCACAAAAGTTTTATGAATCTCTATTTCTAAATCTAAAGTTTCATATTTTAATTCTGATGGTTTTTTATTTATTATGTTTTTAAACTTATCGTAAGTCATTATTCCTCCATGATGCACTGCATCATATTATTTTTTTAGTTCTATATATAGTGCACCCCCTTTTAAGGGGGGGTGCACTATTAATTAAATAGAACTGCATCGTTAAGTGCACTACCGGTGCACCAAATTAGAGTCTCCAGTAGAAGACTATATTCCATTGTTTACCTCCTATCGCTGACATATGATTAATATCGTAATGATCTTTATCTAGTACACATTTACTAGTTTCAGGTCTAAATCTTAGAGGGATATCTAAGGGCATTTCCTTTCCACATTTACTCATGCCTTTAGTCCCCATTTGTTTTCTCCTCCGGGCACAACTATCTTGATAACTTTCTTTCCCTCATGTCTATGGAGTGTAGAGTTCACTGTGTTATATGGGACTATTATCCGTTCAGTTATTTCCTTTACGGTTAGAGCTCCATTCATCAGTGTTTGTTCTATCTTGTTGATAGTAGTTTGTGAAGCTATCTCAGGTGTCTCTCGCAAATCTGTTTGTGAGAACAGTATTGCATTCTCCTCAAATGTAAGCTGTACCCCAATACTTGGTCGCTTATTTGTAGTGTTACCTTTGAGGTGATGTATACCAAGTAACACTTCATTACTGTCTATATCTTGCTGTTTCTTTACGTGCCATACGTTACGTGCCAAGTTCCAAAAGAACACCGATCCAAATGGTCTGCCTGAATCTGAATCAGTTTTACTAACGTGAGTTATTATCAACGCAGGAATTTTCAGTGTTGCAAGTGCATTGAAGAATGATCTTGCAGCTTCAGGAGAGTTAGCATCATCATTCAAAGCAGCGACTAAGCTATCTATGATGATAAGCCCAGCTCTTGTTTCTCTAACGTGCTCTCTAACCTGAGTTACTATATCTGCAAACGAAGAGGTTGGTCTACGGTAATGTAAGTCCATGTCTGGAGTTAGTACCAGTCCAGCTCCTCTTGCTATTTGCTGATATCGTACTCTTGTTTCAGCTTCATTAAGTTCCCAGTCATAGTACAGTACAGGAGCAAACTTTGTAGGATCGGCATCAGGTATTACGTTATAGCCAGTAGCTACCGACATACCTAAGGCTAAAGCAACAGTTGATTTTCCTGTATCACCATCAGCTACTAACAATGATGGTAAACTTCCATGTATCAACGGATCAACTAACCATTTATTCTCCATCGTAGCTTTACTCAAGCTAAGAGGGATAGGTTTTTCTAATCTGTTCATGGCTATCTGTGCTTCAGAGCCTGACTCCTGCAATATAGAATCCCAGTTTTCTGTCTGCCTTTTAGTAGCTAGTGCCCTGATAGCAGCACGAGAGCTAGCTGACTGCGTATCAATATGTATCGGTCCAACTATCCTTGAGTTTAGTTGGGTACTATAGATGTTGATCATGCAATCAAATTTATATCCAGACTTCCTTGTATCCCATAGTTCAATTCGTATACCTATCTCAGGAAACATCACATTGACTAATCCATATTCATCACAAGAAACCAATGGCTTCTCGACAGTCTCACCAACATATGTGGTGTTCTGTCCAACAGGGAACTTAGTACACACACTATTTACTGTGGTTGCCAGTTCCTGTTCAGGATATGGATTCGCTTCTGTGTTCAACCTTTCCTGCCATGGACGAAGTATCCCCAAGATAACATCGGCTGGCAATCCTTTCTGTCTAAAGTATCCTGCTACCCTAGTAGCTAGATCATTACGTCTACCAAGAGCTTCTTCTATGCTTATGTTCAAAGCATCAGATACCCATGTAGGATACTTAGTAACTTCAGGCATCCCCAGTCCAGCTACCTTAGCTGGTTTCAGGAACACTTCAGGAATATCTAAGAACTCCTGAAACTCCATGTCTCTTGCTACAGTATAGCTATGCTCGCTTGGAGCTAACTTACACCATTCTTTATCACACTGAGATGCCACTGATGGAGGAGCTATAATGTATCCTCCATCATTACGGATATCTACCCCATCAAGTACTCCTGTTCCTTGCTTTAGTACAGGACTGTACTGATAGTAATAGTGATATCCATGTGGTGACTTCACTGTGAAAGTCTTGGGTAAATTTACCCCAGCTTCTTTCAGGGATTCAACACCACCTCTATCAATATCTATCACTGTGATCTTAGATATCTCTCCAGTGACTATACCAATGTTATGGTTACTTGAACCCCATGCTTCCTTGATCTTGGCTTCAGCCAGATAGGTTGTTTGGTAATCTTTCCAAGCAGATATAGCAGGTTTTTTATCACCCTCTAATAGAGGAATGATAGATAAACCTGATTTTCTATACTGTAAGGCTTGAGATAGTAGATTATTATTCTCCATATTTAGTCTCCAATATTTCTTTGTATTGTGGGCAGACTGAAGCTACTTCACAGTACGACTCACATCGTACTTGTTTACGTGTTTGTCTAGTAGCTCCTCTTTCCCATCGTTCTTCAGGTGAACAGGAATTTAATGACCACGTTGATTCGTTATAGTTTTTATGAGCATAGACTCTTTCTTCCAAATAGTCTTTTTGTTGTGCTCTTGTCCATAACTCAACTGGATGTACCTGTGCTATAGAGTCAGGATAATTTTTGTTACCTGCTCTAGATGCACTCCAATCCCTGTACATTGTAGTGACGGTAAGATTTTCTACATCTGTACCAGCTTCAGATAGCAAGTATGCATAGCAGTTTAGTTGCTGTGTATACTCTTTTGGAACACCGTTATTCATCTTGTAAACAGACACGAATTTATAATCATTCAGTGTCTTGTTACTGTAGGTGAATGAATCGAATGAACCACTTATCCTCCTATGGAAGATATCAGTGAATAGTCGTTGCTCTGTTATCATGTCAGCAACACTCTCACCTGAATCCTCCAGTACTTGATGTATTAGTCTGCCATATAAGGCATACATCCGGTCTGCTATATCCATCGTCAGCTTATCATCATACTTTCGTTTTAGATAAGCTATCTGTGGTGGATTTATCAGCTCGGTGATCGACCTATACACGCCATCACCACGTGTATAGGGATCGTTAGTTATAGCGTTTACCAGTACGTCAGGTAAACCCTGTTTATTAGTGATTTTCATCACAGCTCCTCCTAAGCTATTGTTATGATCTGAATGCTTTTACAGCAGTTACCCATTCTGGATATCTGAATGTAGAATCACTCTCTTTCGACAGTATCCAGTCTAAGTAATCACTAGGTGCATCGCCTAGAGATTTCCCTGCGTGTTTTCCAGACGGGAATGTAAACCCTCCAGATGTAGTAACTGTTGGCTTACTTGCCTGCTGTGGTTTTGCTGATGAATCAGCAATATTCATAACAGGAACAGGTTTCTGTTCAGGTACTATGTCATCATCTTGAGTAAAGATAGCAGAGCAAGCACCTGCTGCTCTCACTGCAGCTACGTATGCTCTCTTCTGAGCCATCAGCATTATAGTTTCTCTAAACTGTCCTGCTGGTAGTCCTTTGTCTATCTGTCTCTTGTAGTTTGTTTCCATAGTAGAGCAAGTAGCTTCTCTTTGGGTAATCAAAGCTCCCTCTCTGCTACTGACAGTACATTTGAATGTATAAGAAAAGATATTACTATCCCAGTTCTCATACATATTTGTTCTGTCCATTTGCGTCTGCCACTGAAACATCTGACAGATAATTTCAGCTCCCGGTTGCCATAGGGATGGACGTTGAGTGCCCGGAATGAATCCATAGTGGACACTAGGCTTCAGCATTCGTGCTTTAGCATCTTCTACTACAGCTATCATGTTACCCATCTCAGTCACCACTGTATCCCTAGCATCTTTAGTGCTAAGGTCCAATGGTTCTCGGACAGTGACAGCAGTAGGTGGCACACCACCATCTTCCAATGATGGTTGCTCGATTATAAACTCGTCTTTAGACGTTGTCATTTTTTTGCTCCTCCATATGAGCTTGTTGGGTATCGTTATCTAAGGTGTCTAGCCACTTAGAGCTGACTCTCCATTTCGATCCCAGTTTTCGTTTGTATTGCTTTGGGATAACTCTATCCTCTCGTAACCATCTTTGAACCACAACAGGGTTCATATTTAGGTACGATGCAATTTGTTTAGGGCTAAGCATCCTATTTACTTCATAGGCTGAAGTACTTCTAGATTCTTGCCATTCTTCAAGTGTCGGCACACTCATAATTTCCTCCTTACTACATAGGTAGTTCTTTGTCACTACGTGACGTTAGTTTTCTTACCGATATCCGAAGAGACGAGGGGTGTTTTAGACCACCCCATTTCTCTCGGACATATTCATATCCCTGATCTAATGCGTTCCATGATGATATCGCCATGACCTTATGATCTATTCGTTCAAGTAGCGTACCATTTTCTGAACCGACATCTATTTTCAGGGAATAAGAATCCATATTTATTTTGCTGGTGACTGTCATCTGCTTACGAATTGATAGCAGATGTAGGTAAGTGTAATACTTTACCAGCATATTTTTCAAGCTCTGTTGATCTTGAGTAATCACTAATCGAACCTGCATAGGATGTTATACCGTTTACTAACTCAAACATGTTATAGTAATCAGTATCATGTCCCTCCATTTGTCTGATGTTTTCATACTCAGTGTGTTGCTCGATACCTATACGTTCATCATCTGTTAGTGACACAGATGATTCTAATGTATTCAGTTTGTTTAGCACATCCTGTAAGGATTGATTATAGGTTGGACCTGTAATGTATTTTTCCTTAGCATCAGCAAAGACCTCTTTTATTTTTGTCAGCTTAGCTTTACTTTTGATCTGCTCTTCTTCGATGAACAGACCAACCTTTGTAAAGAGTTCATTGTTATCGTAGAAGCTTTCAAGCGTCCTATCTACATCAGTAGTTCCCATAGGTTTTCCTAAGTGAACCTGATTGAAAGAAGCTAACATTTCAGGAAGCATCATCCCATTAGTGCAGACTAATCTGTATACAAATGGTGTTATGGTTAGACCTCCAAGTCCAAGCTCGTTGTTGCTAATGCTGATACCAGCTTGGATAAGATCATCCTGTTTGTACTTACTGATGTCGATCTCTGCTTTAGGATCAACAGCCTTGATGTAGAGTTCATCATTAGTCATCTTAGCTGATTTGATTTCATAGCCATTTGCTATCAGTATAGGTAGCATATAGTAAATAACCTCTCGATTATCTATTCTTCTGTACCTGTTGGATAAGATAGCTCTTACCTCATTACTTGTATAAATGCTATTAGGGTAGCGAGTTATAACCGATCTAACTAGATACTGTTTGTTGCCTAATCCCATAGGGAAATTCTTTGCCCAAGAGTTTAGGCTTTGTAAAAACAGACTAGGGTTTTCAGTCTTCATCTTTTGGAAGTATCTGAACGGCATCTGAATCTTCTCTGCAAGCTGTTTCTCAGCTACATCAGAAAGCACACCATACTTTGTCCTAATTTGTTTTTCGTTCTCAAACCAGAAATACATTGTCTTACCATCAACAATAGTATCCCAGTTGTCGTTATAGGTAACAGAATCTATCAGTGCGTGAAAGTCTGTGGTTGACTCATATATATCTTGTACTTGTTTAATATTACCAGTATTCAATTTACTCCTCCATGAGTATATTTAGTTTGTAGTAGTACCTTTCAGTCTACTAAAGTTTTTTTTAGTTGTCAATAATCTAGTCTACATATTTATACTCCTTTATTATAGTTTTATTAATGAAAGCATCTTGTCGTGCTTTACGATATTCTTCTAGTGTCGGGTATCCTAACCGTTCTTTTTCTCTGTGTTCTATCCTCCGTCTTTGTGCGAGTTTGTTACGCCATACTCGTTTTGCTTCTGCTGTTGCATTAGTTGGTGGCTTGTTACACTTACCACCAGTAGATGCGAACAGCCACATATCATCTGATGTCATTGGACCTCCTATAAGTCGAATGCTAGTTGCTTTATCTTTGGTGTCAGTTCCAGTTTGTATAAGAACAATCCGTTTTCTACGTGTTCTTTGTAAACCTTATGTCCACCATGCTTTGCTTTACGCAGGTGACGTAGCTGAGCAGATATGGATGCTTCGGGATCACCTGTTATGTCGGCAATCTCTCCGAGTGTCCTCCATTGTCCATCTGCCATAGCTATCCTCACCCTGTCTATTTGTCTTGATAACCTTTCGTCATCTCTTGCTGGTACATAGCCAGCTCCATTGAATTTACTCATTAGCTTCTCCCTAATTGATTTATCCATGTTTTTTGTATTTCTTCCACTGTTACACGTCTACCTACTTCGTTTTCAAGTTTCTTCCATTGGCTTAGTAGTCTCCTTTCTTTCTGTATAGCTTCATCCCCTGAGATTTCTCCATCTTCATAGAGGTTCTCTGGTTCGAGTTCATCTGCTAGTGCAATGAATGTTTTCAGTTGTTCGTTAGTCATCAGTTATACTCCTGTTTTTATATCTGGTGTTATATCTCCATTGCGTATTAGTGCTTGTGCTGTTCTTCCTATATGACCCTCTAGTGTCCAAGCTAATCCTGTATCGACAAGATGTTGCCATGCTTGAAAATATTCTTCTTCAGTACATGAACTTTCAAAAAGCCCTAATGCCATTTCTATTGCTGTGAAGTTATTCATCAGTTATTCTCCTGTTCCCAATTACTGTCAAACTCTGCCAGTTCATAATCTTCTTCTTCTGAATGGTGCATAGCACCTAGTTCATAAGCATGAATCAGAGCTTGGGAAAACTTATCTGCGTAGAGTACTACGTAGGGTTGGTTATCCTCATTGGGTACGTAATGGTCTATTAGTTCCCCTTGTGTTTTGTAGTATTTGAGTGGATTACTCATTAGTTATTCCTCCTTTGTGCAATCACTAATGTCTATTTCGTATTCAAAACAATCTGATACAAGTTGTTCGGTAGTCATTCCCTCGAAGAATAGGTTCTCTCTTACTATGTCTTCAACGCATGGTGTACCATACTCACGATGACATTCTTGTATCCTATCTATTTTCTCTGAACATGAGAGGTCAACAAGTTTTTTCATGTTGTCAGCCACCCAGTTATCTATTGCATAGCAAACATATTCTGGTGAGTCACTAGACCACCATCCAGTATCCTCTACCATCTTTGCTACCACCTGTCCTCTATCGTATATGCTCATTAGTTATTCTCCTTGTTTCTTACGTAGTTGATCTTCAACTCTTACTAGTTCTTCAATAAAATCCAGTCCGAATGGTTGTCCTTTCTTAGCTGGAATATATTTCTTGACTATGTCTATGGCAAGAGGGCTTAAGTCTCTCCATGTTGGTGTTAAATCTACTGTTTCCATTTTGTTTGTCCTCCTATGAACAATCTTCAATTTCGTATTCAATTTCGATGTCACTTGCATCGGCTAGTACGAAGTAATTATCAATCCCTGCATCATAGTTCCAAATTCTGTAAGTACTTAATTCGGAATAATGTTGTTTCAATTGGTCAATCAATATTTTTTCTCCGTCATCCCTAGTTTCCACTGGTTCATCAGTGTTGAGTGTCAAGTATGAATGTTTTGACAATTTTACTTTCACATTTAGCGTTACCTGTAATGTTGTAAACTCTACAGGATCGTGATTCTCTGATGGATCACAATTTAGATTACTACAACTTTCTTTCTTCATTTTGTTTGTCCTCCTATGGACGATTGTTTGTTATTGCTGTTTTTATTGGCACTATCGCTATGTTCTTTGCTCCTTTCCTGTTACCTGAACATAGTCCACAGTCTGCACATAGTGTTCCTTTTGTTTCGTTTGGACATTGTATTTCATCGTCTTCTATCTCACTAACATCAGTCACCATTCGATAAGTCCTCATGTCCATAGCATTAGCAAGTTTCTTATCTTCCAAAGATTCGACACTTGCCATGCTAAACTCTTTCATCCTTTCATCAAAGAAGTCCGTCTTCCATTGGTGAGTATAGGATGTTCCTATTTTGTCAGTTGATTTCTCCAGTTCTTCCCAGACTTCGTAAGGAACGAAAGCTGGATCACCATAAGCTCCTTGTCGCAGTGGTCTTCCGTACTTATTGACGAAGTCCTTTGGTTTTATGTAGGGAATATTCCCTTTCTTGTAACTTTTCCATACACTCAACGGTGCTTGATGGGTAACTACATAGCACATATTATCTCCGTTTAGTTTCGGTTTGAGTGGACAGTCACCACATACTGACCGATTGTCTCCAGTTGAGACAGCCTTATGTGGTGCTATGTCCTCTCTCATAATCCATGTTTGTACTTCCCATCCAGTCTTCACGTTTAGAGATGGTCTAGTTACATTGCTCAGTATGAGAACGATAGGTTTACTGTCTATGACAGACCTACCTTTCCATACGTAGTAACTACTAATCACTTGTTTCTAAACTCCTTGCATCTACTATTGTTTATACCTCTACTATGTTTATCCCAATGCTTTCCTATACACATAGTATGAATGGGATATTTGTCAAGAGGAAATACATCTTTCCCACAACATCTGCATTTGTAAATCATTTTAGTTTCCTAACGCTTTCTTGATTTCTGCTCCTACGTTGGTAGTAGCCCTGTATCTCGGTGTAATCGGTAGTCTAGCGTCATAGTGTGACGCTGTTTTTACCTTTGGTTCACCTGTTACTTTGTCCCGTTTTCTTTTCGGATTCGGCAATCCATCTCGTATTTCAAACGCAGTCTTACAGTTGCATTTGAAGTTGCATTGGCATAACTTAGCCATTGATCTCTCCATGTTTCTAGTTGTATTCAATTTTCATCTACTACGTCATCCATCTTATACCCATATTTATCTCCTCTTGTCGATACTATGTATCGTCTAGTTATTTTCAACTGGTACGGTATTCAAGCACTGCCATACCAAACTCTTTCACTTGCTTGATGGTGTCTTCTAGTTCGTTGTGGATTACATCCAGTTCAGAACTTTTCTCTTCCAATTCATCTTGAAGTCTGATGCATTCTTCGATCATCATTTCACGTTTGTCTATTTCAAACGTACTCAGCTCGAAGTATTCCTCATCTTCTATCAATATCCCAAAACTATCTGGTGATACGTAGTCCTTGAGTTCATCCAAAGCAAAGCTGGTCTCATGTAACTTCTCGTTCTCATGAGTCAGTTTTCCTACTACGTCTTTTCCTGCAAAGAATAGTGATAACATATTTTCCTCCTTTCTCTTTCGGTACATAGTACCGTCTAGTTTAGTGATGGTATCCCATCCCATAGGAACTGAATCACTTCAATCCCTATGGGATAGGTAGGAATCTCTTCCTACCTACCATGTTTACTCAGCTCCTTTATGCTGTTTGTGAGTGAAAGCACCATCACCATAATTCCCCGTAGGGATTCGGTTTCGGTCCAGTAAGTTGACTCGTTCTACTGCGAAACTGTCAAGTGTTCGCTTTCCATCAAGCGTAACTTCCTGTATGGTTTTACCCTCCAGTTTCCAGACTACGTCTGTTTGTCGCTTTTCCATTGCTATCTCACCTCCTTTCGGTCATAGCCTATGGCTAGCTTAGTGAACGTAAATATTCCCATTTGTGTCCGGTATCTCGAAGTTACCTCCGGAGATGATAGGCTTTTGTTTCCTTGCCTTTGGCACTGTTGGATATTTGTGTTCCTTTCTGCCTGTCGCTGTTCTCAACTTGCTGACCTTAGAGGAACGATTACCATTGGTAACCTTTCCTCTAGGCTCGGCATTAGCAGGTTGAGTTACTGATTTTTTGCTGACGTAGTAGTCAATGCATCGAGTAATTGCTCCCTCTGTTTTTTTGGCAATTTTTCTAAGATGCTTGCAAGTTCAGTTATTTCGTTGTTTTTAGTCTCCTTTTTCTTAGGTTCTGCCTTGTGAACTTTCACAATGCTTATAACTTTGTTATAGTCATTAGTCAACTTCTCATCAGTTGATTTTCCGGAATGGTCACAATTCCCTTTCCTGTCTTTCAAGTTCTTAAGTTTTGCTCCATTCTTTCCAATCCTAGTTTTAGATGGAAGACATAATCCACATTCATATATCACCATCTCAAATATTTTGCCGACTTGCACAACCTCGATCGGTTTAGCTCCTCCTGTGCAGGTTTCTATCTTATTTTTAGTAGATAGAATCTTGTTTATTGCCACTTTTGACAATCCAGTATTAAGTGCGGTGTAATCAACCGCTTTATTTTTTGAACTCAAAATAATCTCCTTATGTCTTGTTCATTTTCTCGCTAGTGAATCTTATCACTAATATACGATCACTTACATCTTATGAATTTTCCCTAAAATGTCAAGAAATATTTATAAGTATTTTTTAGTATCTTTTGAGACATATATAAAAAATAGGATTATTTCAAAAAGTTTTTGAGATTGGAGGAAAATCTTTAAGGGTACGCGTTACCTAAAATATGACTATCTGAGGATTTACGTTAGGTTTTTTATGTAGGATATATCACGCATTTTAAGAAATATGCGGGCAATAGCCGTCACCAAGATTCCCCCTCCTTCCTGTATTGGGGTAGCTCTCAGAGTGCTGAGATTTGCATCACCATGTTTTCTGTAATTCTATAAGAAACCCTTTAAGGGGTTTCTAGAATTACTATATATACCCCCCCTATAGTCCCCCCCATTTTGATGCAGTGCATTATAGGTGCAATAAGTACCCCCGCTAGATACTGGATTGAAAGTTTATGCGAACTTAACAGGAAAAGGATTATACCTAGCGGGTTATTCGTATTGTATCAAAATAAATGATATACTTTTTTACTATGACTACGGATATGAAGCTACAGGAGCAGCTAATCGAAGCCAGAGCTAAGATAGCTGAGCTTGAGCAAAAGACTAAGACTACTCTGACAGGTGCACAGTTCCTAGTTATTGTACTAGTCGGTCCGTTATTCCTAGCCTTTGTGACGTTAGGAACATTGATTGTATGGAAAACGACTTCTAATCCAACAACAGTTGCACCTCACCTAGATATCATACTTGTTGCGTTTGCTATATTTGCTAATCCGGTAACTGCAGCAGCAGGAGTGATAACAGGTTTATTAGTGGACAAGAATAAAAGTTGATAAATAACGATAGAACCGATAAGCCACCTGATCGTCAGGACTGGATAGTTAAATTTAACGAAGCATTACCCCACTGGAAGAAATGGTCCAGAACTTTACGCAGGGTATTTGTATTACTCCCCAGCCATGGTGCTGATAAGGACGGACTGAGAGATATTGCCGAAGATATAGGAAAAGACTATGATGGTCTAATAAAACTAATAAACCGAACCAAAACATTTAAAGATCAGTTAGAATACTATCGAGACACCGGTGTGTTAGCAGCTTTGAATAAGCCTATAAACTGGCACGTTGGTGTACACGATGTAGCTAATATGTTAGCCAGAGAAAGTTCTGCGTTAGCTCTTGTCCAGATAGACATTTCTAAGGGCAAAGCTCCAACGGTTGCTGTACAATTAGCTGCAAAATCAGGTTATTTAGATCACGTTGATCCTAAAAAAGGAGGATTTTCTGATAATGATACAAGTAAAAATGGTAGATCAGCTATGGGGGATAGTGGACTAACAAGTTTCCATACAGAAAATGCCACCACGTTATAAAGGTTATCCTTGGCAAGACAGGGTACATCAATCTAAAGCAAGGTTTAAAATTATTCAGGCAGGACGTAGGGCTGGAAAAGGTCGAATGGCATTACAGGAAACTCTTTCACTGATAGAAGAAGCGTCTACTACACCAATTTACAATGACAAAGGTATTATTGATCCTGATAGACTTGACAATCTTGTTCCTCCAATTCACGTTTGGACACTTGCTCCAACTTATTCGCAAGCTAAGCAAGCGTGGAACGAAATGAAAGCTTTCGTACCGGACAACTTGGTACGTAAGAAATTTAAACACAGAGCTGGTGGTCGTGGAGGTGGATGGAACGAAGATGATATGGAAGTCTGGCTGGATTTCAAAGATGAGAACGGTAACTGGTTAGACCGATATAGAAGATCGGTATACTGGCAGATACGATCAGCCGATAATTATGAATCATTACAGACCGTAGGACTAGATTTCCTATGGATGACAGAAGCACAAGATACCAGAGAGGAAGCTTGGAATAAAGTAAGACCAACTTTATCTTCACAGGATAGATTCGGTAAGGCAGTGATCGAGGGAATACCTCCATTATCTGCAGCCCACTGGTTTGCTAAGTTATTTAAAGCTGCACAAAACGATGAGTCTGGTAGGATGGAAGCTTTTCACGCATCAACTTTTGATAACCCAGCTTTATCTGAAGATCAGAAAGAAGCTATCAAAGATGAACTAAAAACTACAACGGAATCTATCTGGAGAAGACACTACCTCGCTGAGCAACAAGCTGGAGCAGGTGGGTTCTTCCGTAGGATTGACGAATGTTCAACTGCTATGGAAATTACACATCCAGTCGAGGGGCATAGATATGTTGGAGGTCTGGATATAGGTGTCAAAGATGACGAGACAGTATTTATTATAAAGGACAGAAAACTTAGATGTTCTGTGAGTGCTATAGTATTTTCCAGAAGAGACTGGACGTTACAGAGAGAAGCAATAGTTGCTGAAGCTGAACGATGGAACTTAGATGAGATTGTTATGGATGCCACAGGGCTTGGAGGTAATGTTGCATATAATGACCTATCTGCTGCAGGATTACCCTTACGAGCCTTGAAATTTACTAATCATTCCAAATATAATATGTGGAGAGAATATGCTGTAGCCCTTGAAAAAAGTACAGTTACCTTTCCGGCACACTGGCAGAAACTTGTGTCCCAGTTACAGGCTGCGGACATCAAAGATTCTGGTGCGTATTATACTTTCAGGCAGATAGATAATGGGCATGACGACTGGTTAGACGCTGAAATAATGGCTTTAATGGCTTGCGATCCTGCGGAAGAAGATGTAAATTTTTCAGATATAGCGTATTCTGTACCCGGAGTACCCTCGTTAAGACCGCCACATCTACGGAGCAAGCGATCAATCCCATATCTTCAGAGGTATCGACAACACAAATCGGATATAAAACGTAAAGAATGGGAACAAGCAGTACCAGAACTTTCAGAGGAATTAAATGGTAACGTCACGATCAAACGGTAAAAAAAGTGGTTTGGAAGATCAGATAGATGATTACAGTGTAGAGCTGGAAGCGTCAGCTATTGGTAGCGAACCAGAACTAACATTCGACTGGATAGAACATCATATTGCTGAGAGTGGATATGCTTCAAACTTTAGAAAGTTTAGAAAGAATTGTGAACAAGCAGATGAATATTACAAAGGAGACTTTGAATATCCTGCTCCAGAAAACGCTACACTAATAAGATTAGGTACGGCACAATCTATCGTAGATACAGTTACGGTACATATAACTCCACAATTTCTTGATATTTCAGTACCACCTCCATCTTCCAGAGGTCAGGCAAGAGCCGAACTTCTTGAAAGATTTTTGCGTGGTGCTAATCATATGTTAGAACAGGATTACCCAACAAGAAGAATAATAAATCAGCATATGGCTTTATACGGAGTAGCTTGGGAAAAAGTTGAATTTGCCACAGCTAAATGGGGAGATTTCCCAGAACCTCCAGAAGAGGGGGAAATGTCTCCTGAATATAAAGAACAACTAGATGACATACTTACACGAAGAAGTACCTGTTTCCCAATAATTTCTACAGCTATAAATCCACAGCAGGTAGTATGGGATGTGAATAATGGTACTCAACCTAGATGGGTAATACACGAATATGAAGTTGATTCAACATGGGTAAAGGCACACTTCCCTCAATGGGAGGGAAAAGGTGGAGATGATAAAGTTACATTTATAGAAGCTTGGACTGAGACACAGGTAGCATATATTGCAGATCGTAGATGGGCACTCAAACCTAGAACTCATGGATACACATCTTTACCATGGACTATGTACTATCCTCAAACAGGTGTAGCTACTATCGGTAACAAACCTGAAGATTTATATAGAGGAATCCTACATGGTAACTTCGATATGCTTGCAGCCGAGTCAAGACTGGCAAGTCAATATCTAGATATAATTACAAAATCGGCACACCCGACAAGAGATTTTAGAGGACCTCCGGGAATTACAGAGCAGGTAATGTCGCAGTATGATAATTCACCGGGAGCTCTTAACTGGTTACATACAGATGTTCAGCTAGAGGTGAGCCAAGTAGCTGAGCCATCGCAGACTATCGTAGCTGGAAAAGGAATGCTTTCAGAAGCTATCGAACAAAATACAGCACCTGCTATTGTGAGAGGTCAACGTCCCACAGGTGCAGCATCTGGTTATATGACTGCGGTACTAGCTGGTATCGCTGCCCTGAATTTTGGTCCACTAGTAGAAGCATCACAGAGAGGGTTACAAACAAGGAATAAAATAATTCTGGAAATTGTTGAGAATGTAATCCAAGATAAGGTAACTGTATGGGGTAAAACCGAAGCAGGTATACTGGATGCAAAGATCGGACCTAAAGATATACGTGGTCATCATGTAAATGTTGTACAGCTAAATCCAACTTCTCCAGAAGAATCAGAAAGAAAACTAAACCTTTGGTCTAATTTATGGAGATCAGGATTTGTCGATCAGGATACTGCACTTAGAAAAGCTGGAGTATCTAATGCACTTGAAGTACGAAGTAAACTTCTAGCCGAACAGTTTATGAACTCCGAACAGGTTCAGATGATCTTGCAGCAACAAGCTGCACAAAGAGTTCCACTGATAGCTAATATATTGGAAGCTGCACAAGGTGGAATGGGTGGAAATGATCAAGCAGCCCAGATTGCACAGAATATTTTAAATACACAAACAGCTCAGCAGTTACCTAATCCGGGTAACTTCTCAGCAGCTAATCAGCCGGCAGGAGCTGCAGCAGGGCTTGGAGCAGAACAGGCAAGAGTTGAACCCTCAACCAGACCTGTAATGCCCGGTTCAATAGGTGAACAGGATTTAGTCGCTAGACAGATAACATCACCAGCAAGGACCGGACCAAGACGAGTTCCAACTAGTGACCTACCGGCAGGACTAAGATAATGGCAAGAAATGAGTCGAGGTATAACAAGATTTTTGACAACGCTGTTGTCAACTTTGATGAGATTACACAGAAGTTTCTAAGATCAGTAGATGATTCTTTTGGTGCTTTAGAAGTACCTCCACCTCCTCAGCAGAAAAAACAGAAAATACGAGCAAGTTTACCGATCAATCCATCTGTAATAAATAGGGAGATTATGTAATGGCTTACAGATATGAAACTACAATTAATCCAGAGACAGGTGCAGAAGAATCCAAAAGGATTTTTGTACCTGATCCACCAGCAGGTTTAAGTTCTGATAGTATATATGCTAATGTCAATGAGGTAACACCTCCACCAGAAGCAGCTCCATTTCTTCCTCCTCCGGTAGATGCTAATCCAGCTACTGTAGCTGAATCTTGGCAAACTCAACAAGGACTTGGCGATTTTTATTCTAATATTAGTGGACCTGTTGATCCTAATGCTTTTACAGTACAAGAACCTGTAGTTACCCCTACACCAGTTACTCCTACACCAGTAACACCTCCTATATCAGGGTTAGGGATTGGAGAAATATCTCCTGATGTGCCAAAAGATAGGCAAGGGTTTGAATCTCAACATGATATAGATAGAGCAGCTGCAATTGCAGCAGCTAGAAAAATGGGACAAGAAAGGAGGGAAATTGAAGAAGAGCAATTAATAACATGGCAAGATCAATTGTCAAAATATTTAAGTGATCCTACAACAAATCCTTTACCTCCTATGAGTTTTGAAACTGGTGCAGATGGAGAGTTGACACCACAAGCTATAGCTCAGAATAATCTTATTCGGTCTTTTTTAGTTACAGAATCTGATAAAGAAATAGCAAGAATCCAAGCTGTTGATCCTGCAAATATAGCTGCCAGTACCACTTTAGCAGAAGCAGAGTTATGGATAGCTAGTCAAGGACAAGAACAAAAATATAATTATCAAGCAGCTATGGCTAGAATAGGTACTGATAAAGGTATTGCTGATGCAGCTAATATAACTGCAGAAGAAGTAGCTAATATTCATGCAAATGCGGAAAGATATGTTGCTGAACAAAATAATATTAGTGCAGAAAAAATTGCTCAATTTAGATTATTTGAAGTTCAAACAGATACTGAAGCTAGGAAAATCATAGCTGATAAAGAAAGATTTAGTGCAGAAAAAGTTGCAAATATTAGTAAAGAAGCTCAAAAATATATAGCTGACAAAAACTTAGCTATTGCCCAAGCAACTGGATTATCTCAACAACAAGTTGCAACTATTCAAGCAGGAGCTCAAATAGAAGCAGCAAAACAAAATTATAATGCACAAACAAGAGTAGCAGAAATAAATACAGCCAGTGCTCAGGAAATAGCTCGGATTACTGGTCAGGATCAAGTAGCAATCCAGCAATCAATTAATGCTGCACAATTAGAAATTGCCGGGAAAAATAATTTATCAGCAGAAAATATAGCTAATATAAATGCTGGTTTTCAATCTTTGGTAGCAGCAGAAGAAAGGTTATCTGCTGAACAAGTAGCTCAAATAGAAAAAGAATATCATGTTTTAGTAGCTGAAAAAACTGGTGCAAGTCAGGTTCAGATAGCTAATATAAATGCTGCAGCACAGATGAATGCTGCAGAAAAACAATTTCAAATAGCACAGGAGCAAAGAGCTTCTGCCTTAGAAGTAGGGAATATAAGAGCTGAAGCTGATAAACAAATAGCAACTATGACTGGTGCTAATCAGCTTTCTATAGCTAATATACGAAGCCAAGCTGAGTTAGATGTAGCCCAAGCAAATGGTCTTACTGCTGAATCAGTTGCAGCTATAAATGCTGGAGCAGCAAGTGCAACTGCTCAGACTCAAAGATTAAGTGCAGAAGAAGTTGCAGAGATTCAGAAACAAACACAATTAGCAATAGCTGATAAAACCGGAGCATCTGAAGAATCTGTAGCAAATATTTATGCAAATGCACAATTAGCAGCAGCAGGTTTAGAAGCACAATCTCAGGCATTACAAGCACAAACCCAGAAAGAAATTGCAGAACTTCAAGCTGAAGCACAAATAGAAGCAGCAGGTATTGGGGTACTTACACCAGAACAGCGACTTGCAGAGATAGCAGCTCAAGCTGCAGGGCAAGCTGATGTAGCTGGTGTTGGGGTATTAACTCCAGAACAGAGATTGGCAGAAATAGCTGCCCAGACAGCCGGACAGGAAGCCGTAGCAGGCGTAGGAGTCTTGACTCCTGAGGAAAGATTAGCAGAGATCGCTGCCCAAACTGCTGGGCAACGAGAAGTGGCAGAAGTAGGCGTTTTAACTCCTGAACAAAGGCTTGCTGAAATTACTGCTTCAGGTGCAGCACAAGCTATAGGGCAAGGTGTATTAACACCTGAACAAAGATTACAAGAAATTGCTGCAGAGGGAGCAGCTCAACAACAAGTAGCAGGAGTTGGTGTTTTAACACCGGAACAAAGATTAGCGGAAATAGCTGCACAAGGAGCTATACAAGAATCTGTAGCTAGAGAGGGACTAACACCAGAGCAGAGGTTAGCGGAATTAGAAGCTCAACGAATAAGTCCTGAACAAAGATTAGCTGAAATTGGTTTAGAAGCAAGAGGTGGATTAAGTGTAGAAGAAAGATTAGCAGAATTAGAAAAACAACAACAAATAGCATCAGTTGGAGTTCTTACTCCAGAACAAAGGTTAGCTGAGTTAACTGCACAACAAGGTGCTTTAGCTCTACAGGCACGAGGAGGATTAACTCCCGATCAACGTCTTGCAGAGATACAAGCCCAACAACAAGGTCAAAATCTAGCTAGTATATTAACTTTATTATCTAACCCTCAAGCTTTAGGAGCTTTAGTAGGACTTGGATTACCGATGGCTCAAGGTCAAGGTATTATGACAGGTGCAACTACAGAGGGTGTACCTGCAGGATTAGCTCAATTGTTTGGTGGTCAAGGATTACCAACTATGGCACAGGCATCACAATTTACACCTGCTATAGCTAATTTACTAACTGGGTTAGCTGCAGCTCAAGGAGTGCAACCTAGTACTCTTGGGCAACTTATACAAAGTGTTACTCCATTAGGCGGGGGAACAGCTAGTACCTTTGTAGCTTAAGGATAAAAAGATGTCAGAAAGATTACGACAATTAATGGAGCAACAAGAAAGAGAACGTCAAGAGCGAGAAAAACGTAGAGCTGAAAAAGCAGAAAAATTAAGATTGCAAAATTTAGCTCAATCTACATTTGTGCAAAGTACTGGACAAAAAAACTATCGGAGTCATAAACAAAATGTAGAAGAAAAAACATCTCTTCATAAAGAAGATGTTAAACGTAGATTACTAGCAGAGCCCGGAGGTACTTTCGCACAAAATGTACTTGATTATAATGAGCAAATAAAAGAGAAAGCAACCCCCGGTTGGTGGGGAAAATTATGGAATGACCTTATAGGATCAGGAGAAAATTCTGCTGCATTTTTTTCAAGTCTGGCAGCGAGTGATCCAACAAGTGGTAAGCTCCCCATAAATCCTATGCGTGGACTAACTGGTATAGCAGGTAACGCATATAAACAAAGTGCTGAAAAAGTATATAAGGAAAAAGGAATAGCTACTGATGGTCAGGGAAAACCTATAAAGGGTGCAGGATGGGAATGGAGAAAACCGAAAGTTGAAAACCCAGCTTTAAAATCAATGTCGGAGTTTCTTTTAGGACCGATAGATTTGCCCTTTCCAAAAGATATGGAAGTAAAAAAGGAAATCTACGATAAAGCAGAAATGCCTTGGGGTGTTAAGGGTGCTATGGAAATGATATTTGATCCTCTGAATGTTGTACCTGTAGGTAACATAGCTTCTAAAGGTAAAATGGGTGTTAAGCAAATTGGTAAAGGCATAGATATGCTTGGAAATGCTGCTGGTTATCATCTTCCTGATGGACTTAGAATTGGAAAGCGTTTCATAGATACTAAGATCAGAAAAAAACCTGTAGAAATAGGATATACAAAATCGGCTAAAGAAACCAAGAAGATGAGTGCTACTCAACAAGTTTACGAAGCTCAAGAGAATATATTAAATAATCCTCAAAATTCCTTAATTAGAGAAATACAAGATAAAACTATAGGTAAAGGTAGAAGAGTTTTAGAACAACTAAATCCGTCTATGCCAGATAATGTTATTCTGGACGATTTAGAAGCTACAATGAGTGGAATTAGAGCACACCTGCATCGTATAGAAGAGGGTGGACATTATGCTAGACCTTATGAACAATTAATGAAAGCTACTTTAATTCCTTTATATCGTGCAAAAAATGCAAGTGCAGTTGTTACATTAGGTAAGGATATTAAAGCAAAAGCAGCAAGGCAGTTTTTAGCTTATCAACGAAGAAATTCTATGAGAGATACTAATGTATCTGTTGGTACAAAACGGTTTGTTGGTGTAAGTATTGGTAATGAGAATAAACATTTATATCAAGAGGGAGGAAAATATTACAACAAATTATCTGAAACATCTCAAAAAATAATTAAAAAAAATCCGGATGAAGTTACGATCACTGATCGTGATTTATTTGGGATTAATATATCAGATGGTACGATGAATAGTGTTGATGGAGCTGGGAATCTAAACTGGCATAATTTATTTGAATATGCTTTTACTGGAATAAAAAACGGACATTTCCATAATGTTGTAAAGCATCATGTATATAATGATGCTAAATATATATATAGAGCAGGTAAAGATGCAAAAACACAAGAATTTATTTTTGATATGCCCTCAAAAAAGGGAGATAAACTTACATCATATACTGTTTATTTAACAAAAGAACAAGCTGAATATATATTTCAAATGCAGGATGTAGTATTGGATGGTGCTAACTTATTACGTAGTGCTGGAATAACAGATGACATTATAAAAAAATATGAACCGTTAGCAGCTAAAGCTAAAGAATTTTATGATCAATCAAAAGCACTAGCAAAGAAAAAATATAGGACTAAAGAAAGTAAAGCATTCCAACGAGGAGAAGTAAAACGACTAAAACAATTAGGTGATGAAACCGATGCAGAAGCTGTAAAAATAGTAACCGATGCTTATAAAAATATAATACCGGGATTAGAAGATGTTTTTGCTCCGGGTGGAAAACTAGCTGGTTCTAGATTTATTCCTAGAAAAATAATTGGAATCGTAGGAGATGAGATAGATGCATTAAAAGGGGGAAAAGGTATCAATTATTATGCTGGTAAAGGTAACCGAAAGTATATTGGAGCTGCAATAGAAGATGCTTATTCAAAACATGGATATGAGTATTTAAATAGTCCGGCTAAGATGTTAGAAATATTTGTAGATTCTATGTATAAATATGATGCAGATTTTAGACTGCAGCAAGGGTTACAGAACTTAGAATTAGCTAGCTCAAAACTTGGTCTAATCGAAGCTGATGGTCCAGTAGCTAAAATACTTACTTCAGTAGCTAAAAAAGCAAAAGGGTTAAAAGGTAAAGATGCTTTAAAAGAACAAGGTATAAGGATAAAACAAACAGAAGCAGTAGTAAGGCATATAGCGACAACAGGGACAATACTGTCAGGTCTTAAACGTAGTTTTACAAGAGGAAGAAGTTCACAAAAGGGAACTCAAGCAGCTATTTTAAAGACAGGGAAATTATCAAAAACTATAGAGGACCAATTTGAAAAATTAGATACCCATCTTGATCTGATTGATGATGTTGCTGAAGACTCTATATATCTGCCAGAAGTATCATTTTACAAAAGCTTAAGAAGTGATATAAAGAAAGCTCTTACAGAAGCTAGAGCAGTAAGAACATTACAAAATACTTTAAAAGAAACAGAATATGAAAAAGTAAAATCAGGTAATACTAATCTTAAACAGTATAACGAAAAATTAAAATCTTTTGAACGTGAAAGTGATGAGCACATTAACAGTATTATAAACACAGTTCAGGGGAAAATAGATCACATGCAAGAGCAAATTAAGTTTGCAAAAGAAATGGCAGCAGCAGCAAAAGCAGGTACATATAGAGAACGTGTTATATTACAAGAACTATTAGTTAAAAACAAAAAAGCTACTGGTGATAGCTATCGTTCTATGTGGGATAACTATCATGTTGATGAAAGTATAATAGGAGATTTAGCAAAAACTTTAGATTTCAAACTAGATTACAAAAAAAATGCTGTATTGTGGGGAAGCGGAGTGAAAGGACAAATTGGAGCTGCATTCTATTCAGCCAAATGGGAAGTTGGTCAATTTGGAGCTTGGGTATCTGATCATATGAGAATGTTTCAAACAGGATATGATTTAGGAACACAGTTTTTACATGGTCTACCAGTATTAGCTCGTGATCCAGAAAGATGGGCAAAAACATATGGACAAACTTCAAAGATATTACTTATGAATGATGAAGAACGTGGTTTATATGTAGCTGGCGTACTCAATAACCATCGAAGAACTGCAACCGAATTAGCTCAGTATAATGTACCGTTAGGTAGAGGATCAAACGATATTTTTATAGCACTAGATGCGAGTGCTACTAATAATCCAACTAAATTGACACAAATGAACGAAGTACGTAAAAACCTACTCAGAAAAGCACAAGGAGCTTTTGAATTAACAACTGATTTAGCTAAAATTTATACGTGGGAATCTCAAAGAGCTGTAGCAGCTCAAGCAGGAGAAAGAGGATTACATGACTTAGCTGCATCTATTAGAAATATGTCAGGTAGCCAATCTTTGGATTTTCTTGGGATTGCTAAATCACAACAAAGAATCGAAAGAGGATGGTTGGCGTTTTCTTCTAGATATACACGTAGTGCTATGGCAGTTATAGGAAATGTCACAAGTGGAGGTGTAAGAGGAGCTGAAGCTAGAAAAACAATAACTCAACTTGGAGCATCAATACCATTATGGTATACAGCTTTTGCTATAGGATTAAATCAAACTCCTAAACTTGATCCAAGACCTAAACGTGATGGAGGTGATGGAGGTGATTTTATGACCTTGGAAGTAGGTGATACTAGAGTAGGGGTAGGAGGATTTTATATGAGTTTCATAAAATTTGCTACAAAAATGATGGCTGGAGATGGAGATGTTCCAGATAAATTTAAAGATGCTGATATGCAAGATAATCTATTGCTTAGAACTGCTAGGAGTAGAACTTCTCCGTTATCGGGAGCTATATGGGATCAATGGGCAAGTGAAGATTATTTAGGATATCCACTTGAGGGATGGGGAAGAGGAACTCATGTCTTTAATAGCTTTTCACCTTTCTGGGCTTCGACTGTAGCAGAAAGTGCTGAAAGAGCTCTTTCCGAAGACCCATTATCAAAGGGGTTTTTATCTGCTCCATTTGAAGCTCTTGGACTACAAGCACGACCTAATGACTTAGATTTAAGAGATCAACTACGTGACCAGCATATGAGACAGGAATATCCTGAATTTTGGGACGATGTTCCGGGGAATAGTATTAGTGAGAAATGGGACAATACTCCTAAAGGTATCCAAGATAGTATACTTAGTGGATTCTTTGATGACGATCCAAATGTTAAAAACAATTTACGTCAACTAGAAGATAAAATTAATTCAAATAGAGTATTAAGAGGGAAGAATATTACAAAACAAGTACAAGCTTTACATGATGAATTAGATGAAGCAGATAATAGATATCATCGAGAAATAGAAAGAGTTAGAGCTTTATTTACAGGACAAGAATATGACGATGAATTAGGATTCCCAACACCTATTTTACCAGCTATGGGATTTAGAGAATTTCGGGAACAAATTGACGAGATAACTAGAGCTAGGTCTGCAGCAAAATCAGATATTTTTAGTAAAGAAGAACACCAGTTGGCTTTGGAGTATTTTGATGAAATAAAAGAAAAAAATTTAGATGATCCTGTTGAACCTATGTTAGATATGGCACTTAACGAATATATAGATTTAGTTATGAGTCCTCCAGAAAATGTTAATCCTAGATTAAAACAAGAAGCTCAAGAAAAATGGGAAACTAAATGGGGAGATCGTTACTGGGAAGCTATACAAACTATGTGGTCATTAAAAACTCACGCTCTAACTGATCCCTTTGTAAAAGAATATCATACTGGTAGATATGATCTTTTTGATTATTATTTTGATGAAACAACTATGATAGAAGAAATTATAAGTGCTAGACCAGATGCTGGTACAGCTAGAGAAATCTGGGATGGGTACTCACGCTCTGACGAATTAGAAAAAAAAGTAATTTGGAAAAATGAAATAGCTAATCCATATGCTGCACAAATAATTAAAGAAGTAGAAAGTGCACAAAGAAAGGTAAAAGAAGAATTACGAAAACGTGATCCCGAACTTGAATGTTTCTTAAATCGCTGGGGATTTGTTACAACATTTCTAAATCCAGAATTAAAAGATTTATCATGGTTACCGGGAGTTCTAAGATACTCTAAACAACCATTTGACCTTACAGAAGAGGGTGGAACAGGCTATTCTCAACTTTACTCTTTAGAATAAATATATTATTATCAAAGAAGAAATAACAAACACCCTATGGGGTATTAGCGTTGGAGTCCAAGGATATGACTACGCCAAACAATGATGCTACGGCAAATAATCAGCCAGTTGATACTACGGTAGAACAGATCGCTGATAAAGTTGAAGAGAAGTTACAGAAACAACCTGAAACACCAGAAGTTTCGCCTAACCAGAGTCCGAGTGGAGATGTAAAGAATCTCATTAGAGAGGAAATACGGTCTGCATTTGGTAGGGAGCAAGGACGTATAGCTGGACAATATGGACAGCAACAAGGTCGCTTGAGTCGGCAAATTCGGGATGAAGTTCGGGGAGTTATTGAAGAAGTAGTAAAACCTGTGAAGTCACAACTTGACACATGGGAACAAGGTAGAATAAGCCAGCTTGAGCCTGAAGAACAGGCAGCATACTGGCAACACAAATACCAAGAAAACTCTACTCAACCTGTAGCAGAACCTCAACAAGAGCAAGCAGCAGGATGGGGAACTTTAACGCAACAAGATCAATCTGATCTTGCAAGTTATGCTCAAGCTGTACTTGAAACGCAAGGACTTGACAGGTCCTTAATGGCGGATCAAAGATTATGGCAAGGAGCTAGTGAATCCATGTCAGTGGATCAACTAAAAATTCTTGCAAGACAGAATGTATCTGCACTAAAGGGACAACCTCAACAAACTGCACAACCTGCTCAATCAGCACAGGCAAGCACTGCACCTACAACTAGTGGAGCACCTGCTTCCCCACGATCTGGTTATGATACTAGAACTGATTTATACCAAGCTTTCAGAGAGGGCAAGGTAGACAGTAATGAATTTAGAAATATAAAACGCCAAAAAGGTTGGTAATAAAATGGCTACAGGTTTAACCCTTAGCGACACTTCGAGTCTGGAGGATATGTCGGCTATAGTTATCGCAGATGCTATAGCTAATATTGAGCCAGCAGGTCCAACTAACCAATTGGTAACGAAATATCCTATCCGACAGGGAGCAAAACAGATCAATTTACCTTTATGGGGTAGACTGACTGCAGCAGCTGTAACTGAGGGTATCGACATTGCAGTACCTCAACAGATGTCTGTAACTGTACGTAACCTAACTGCCGGAGAACATGGTATTCTTACCTTTGTTAGTGACAGACTCCAGCGTCAAAATAATGAAAATGTTTTATCCGAAGTAGGCACAATGCAGGGAGCTGCAATGGGACGCTTACTCGAATCAGACTTAGTTACACTATTTGATAGTGTAAGTAAAACTTCTCCGGGTGCTGGAAATGCTTTGACTTTCTATCACTTAGCCGGAGCAACTTCGTATCTAAGAACTGACAATAACTCTTCTTTCGGACCAGCTCCGGGGAAAGCTAATGCAGTCTTACATCCGGAACAAATTAGACGATTAGTCCAAGAAGTAACTTCTATCCAAGGTGGTGGAAGTACTGGAATGGCAGCACAGCCAATACCTACTGGTATGACTGAAGAGGTAGTTGAAAACTACTTTAGAGGTAATGAGCAGGTATTTGGAACACGAATTTGGGAATCAGGGGTTATCTCTAGAGATGGTTCTAACGACTCAAAGGGATGTATGTTTGTGCCACAAGCTTTTGCTCTTGCTATGGCATTAGAAGTTGAAGCGGAAGATGAGAGAGATATCTCACTACGTGGAACTGAAGTTGTTATGGTAGCTGAGTGGGGTGAGTCAGAAGTCGTTGACGAATGGGCTATCGAACTTTACTCTGCAACAGACGCTTTATAAACACATGACCTCTGATCTTAAAATATTAGATCAAAATCGTTTGACTAATGTACGAGAGCATATTACTCTCTACGATACAAGCGATGGTCATGCTGTTAAAGTTCCAGCAGAGGACAGGACTTATTATCTAGCGAAAGTTAGAGCTAAGAATCCTGACGTAAAAATAATTAAGCGTTGGGCTGATAATGGTAACGGAGGAAAAATTATGGTCGCAGACCAAGAAGTTGTTCCGATGTTTTCAGAAACACCGATTGAATTACCCGAAGAATCTATTCGGGTTGCTTCCGATAGAGGAATCAAAAAGAACCGCAAACGTGGTAGAAGAGGAAAAAAACGAAGATGACTACTTCAGTAAAACCACCTGACCTTGAGATAAGACGTAGGGTTGATGCTTTACGTCAGCATGGTCATACAAATCAAGCTGTTGGTAAAACAATAGAAGAATACGAGAGTAAATATGGAAACATAGAAACTCATCTTATGAATCTTGATTACATTTCACTGGATACAGGTTATTTATATCAGCCACAAGCTGATGGAAGTTTTCTTGCTTGCCTACATAATGTTTTGGAGGGTTCACTCGCCACTGCTCTAGAGAGAGGATTTATCCTTGCAGCTCCCAATATGGTTGAGAAGCAGGAATCTGAAGAAGTATCAAGTGAGAGGGGTAATTCATACAAAAGTGGATATAAACCAATTCAACCTCAACGCCCATATAAATGTGATTCTTGCAAAAGTACATATGCTAAAGAATCAAGATTGAAAAAACATAAAAATAGTGTACACAAAGGATAATTACTATGACAGCAGGTACTCAACAGTACATTAGTAGGAACGGTACAACCACGACTATGTCTGGTGCAGCCGATCTTACTATTACTAAATCTAGTGATAAAGTCCAGTTAGTCGATCCGGGTGGGTCAGGTAGAAACCTCGACTTAGTTGCAGTAGATTCATCTGAGACTGGTGTAACAACATCAGTTTTAGAAGTCTATGTTCAAAACGAAGCCGATGGGGCAGAAACCTTAACTATCCGAGATGGTAACAATTCTGATAACGTGATTGGAACTATAGACCAAAACTATGGTGCATGGTTCAAATTTGACGGAACAGGTTGGACTTCATCAACAGGTGCTACATAAAATAGCAATTAGAGTAGGGGGGATTTATATCTCCCCTACTATATAAAGGTAAGACAATGGCAATACTTGGATATGAAAAATTAACAGTTTCAGATTCAGCTGTTTCTCTTGCTAGTGTTCCTACAGGTAGTACAGAAGCTTACATTCAAGCTGCTGATGCAAATGTTAGATTAAGATTTGACGGAACTGCACCAACAGCTGCTGAGGGTGTAACTCTTACTGCTGCAGGATCAATAAAACTTAAAGGTGGAGATGTATTAAATGGAGTACAGTTTATAAGAACTGCGTCCACAGATGCAAACCTTTATGTTGTATATGGTTCTGCTACATCTGGAATAGCTAGTGATATGGACGCTGTATAATGGCTGATCCTAGAAATATCATAAAAAAGAAGCAAGAAATTACTTGGGCAGAAGTGGATGTTCCTGCCGGTCATAAGACTAAAAGTGGGAAACAGGTAGATATGAAAGCTATTATTCCTGATGGCGAGGGTGGATATGGTGATTCTGAGTCTGTTGCCTTGATGGCAGCAGATACAGTAACACGACATTCTCCTGATACCAAAGCAGGGGATAGAGCTTATGAGACTGCTAAAGAGCAGATGGACCAAGATTTTACAGCTTTACGTAAAAAAAGAAAAATAGAAAAATTACGTTCACAAATTGAAAATGCTCACTTCCTTGAAAGTGATGGAAAAATTGTGCTAATGTACAATAAGATTGATCCTGATACAGGACTTATGACAGTACATCATGTTCCAATGGATAGAGATGAGTATTATCAACGAGTACAAAATATTAAACTCTAGGAGTTACCATATATGGCAGTCCTTGCAACAGGTACAATAACGGTGAGTTCGGCAGGGACAAGAGTACAAGTAACGTCCACTCCGACTCCCATCAGGAGGGTTAGATTTCAAGCTCCTCCGGGGAACTCTGGCATTACATATGTCGGAGGTTCTACTGTTTCGTCTTCTGTTACAGGTATAGAATTTCCTGCAGCAGGTGGAAATGAATCAATAGATTTTACACAAGGTCGTCTTGGAGACTTATCAGAATTTTATTGTGATGCAGCTACAAATGGCGATAAAATACATTACATGGCGGTACTAGCATAATGGGAACAACTACATTAGATACAATGCTTCCCCAATATGGACGAACTATAGGTGCATATATAGGAAGTTTTACAACAACAACTAACATTGGATCAGGCACATCGGTAATATCTACAGGTCTAACCGACACTGGATTTACCAATAATGATTCATTGAATGATAGTTTTATACGTATAACTAGTGGAAACAATGATGATGTTATACGTAGGATAAGCGATTACACAGGTTCTTCTGGAACTATAACTGTTACTGGTACAAATCTTTCTGCAGAATCTGGATCGGTTACATTTGAAGTATATAGATACGATCCTAACCAGTTAGTTGATTCTCTAAATGATGCTAGAGTAAAAGCTTTCCCAAGATTATACAGGGAAATTAATGACAGAACACATACAAGTTCTTTTTATCAGAACAGATTTGCTAGACCTAGTACTATAAGACCACATCATGTTAGACAAATATTTTTAGAACCTAGATTAGATGCTAAAACATTTGCAAATAATATTGTAGGTACTTTGAATTGTGATTTTGAAAACAGTACGATAAGCACAGATTGGACAGCTTCAAATATTACACTAGCTGCAGAAGAAGAAACTACAGCTCCAGATAATTTCATGGTGTTTGAGGGTACTCAGTCAGGGAAGTGTACAGTTTCAGCTAGTTCTACAGCTACATTACTTATGACTGTACCATCAGGTACAAATTATGTAGGAGAAGAAATAAATGTTGGCATCTGGGTGTATAGCAGAACTGCTTCACGAGTTAGTGCAGCTATTCAGTTGGATAGCAATAGCGTCAGTGTCGGTTCTACTCATAGTGGTTCTGGTTGGGAGAGACTAACACATACATTAGTAGCAGATGGAGTAAGTTCCAGTATCAAGGTTGGTGTGTCCGCAACTAGTGGTACTGCATTTGTATTCTATGCTGATAATATGTTAGCTACTGCAGGACCATCAGAGATACCCCAATCTTTAGGTATACCAGTAGAGGTATGGCGTGAAGAGGGAGATAATATTAGAGTAGTAGAGGGACTTAGTAAAGATAGAAACCTTTTAGTAAGAGGTCATGGTATACTTTCTTCTGTCTCTAGTGGATCAGATACTATGGAAATAGATGGAGAACAAGTTCATTTACTATATAATATTGCAGCTCAATCATTCTTCCAAGGGGATATAGATTCATTTGATAGTAGTGAACAAACCGAAGCACTTAGAAGATGGGCTCATTTTAGGAATAGAGAAGCAGAGGGGATAGGACAAATGTCACCATTAGCATTACTAAGGACGGTAGCGTAATGGTAGCAGGTAGAAATTGCGATATAGTTTTATCAGATATAGATGGCAGCACTAATGCTGTAGAAGTAAATCTATGGAAAGATAATCCTAATCTGCCCGGTGGATTCCAAACAGAATACTTATCACCAGCTCCTCCCAGACAAGCTGGAGATTCAGCTAACTACCAACAACAATCACCTGATGTAGGTTTAGTGATGGACCAAGACTCTTGGCATAGAGGATTTGGTGAAACATTTATAGACCGATTTGATACAGCATCTTCAGCTAATAGAGCTAGAGCTAAATATGGGTACACAGAGGGTGTTTTACCGATGTTCAAAGGGGAACTGGCTCTTGGGTATCAAGAAGATTCTGTAGACATGATATTACGTAATGGTAGATTTGAGTCTGGAGCAACGACTGGATGGACTGGAACTAATACTACCCTAGCAATAAACACAACAGCAGAACGATCAGGATCATATGCTTGTCAGGTAACAGTAGGTGCTGATAATGGATATATGTATCAAGATTATGGAGGTACAGTAAGTGTAGCAAGAAGTAGACAGATTACTTTTGCTGCATATTTATATAGAACAAGTGGATCAGGAACTGCTGCTATGAAAATAGTTGATTCAGCAGGCAATACTACAGGCAGCACAGTCACACATAATAGTGGATATGGTGTTGCATATGTAACAAGAACTATAAATTCCGGAGCTACATCATTACAATTTCAAATAGTATTCAGTAATGATGAGGATGTATGGCTAGTAGATGATATAGTTGTTATTCCTACAGGAGGTGTAACCTTTACACCGGTACAGGAGTTTGAGGGAAATTCTTACTTAGGAATAGGAAGAACTATTTGTAAATGGAATGATAGTGACTTTAGATGGGATGTAGTATATTGGGATAGTGCTTATGCTATAACAGACCTTATATCTTTTGAGGGTAATTTATATGCAGCTAGAGGTACATCTGCTAATTATCTTTATTCAGGTGACGGAGCTACATGGTCTAATCCATCGAATAATTCAGGAAATCCTAGCTTAGCTGTTTATTTTAGTAGGTGTCGTAATGCAAACGGAGATTGGGCTTTAGCTAAAAGTAGAGCTAATTATGTAGCTATTTCAACAAATGCTACAGATACAGCCAACTTTGGTGCAGAAATTCAGGTAGGAGATCAAGATAGAGATATCAATAAATTATTTAGTGCAAATGATATTTTATTTGTAGGAAGAGAAGATGGGTTATTTTCATATAATACTAGTACAAATAATTTTGAAGATTTACAACCAGAAGCTAATTTATTCCCAGATGCAGATAATTTTAAATCAGCTATAGGTAGGGCAGGAGCTATATATGCCAGTGGGGGAGATCAATCTTTTTGGAAAATAATCCCTAGCGGGGGTGGTTATGCATGGCAAGACCTTTCTTATTTATTCAAAGCTCCAGCTTTTAGGGGTTTTGGTGGAAGAATTACAGCAATGGCTCAGGATAGAAATAATTTATGGTTAGCCTTAGCTGATGACCTACAAAGTAATGTAGGTTTTCCATATGACTTTCCTATATCGTTTGCAACAGCAGGAATTTCTCAGAAGATAAGAGTGCTTGCACTACGTACACAAAAAGATGATGTCTCTGGTGTAGAAGATATAGCTCATACTATTACAGTATTTGATGATGTAACTAATGTAAGCGAACTTGGTAGATTCTCAGGAGATAGTAGAGGAAGTTTATTTGTATGTGGATCATATACTAATACAGATTTGGCTTCTGCAACCAATGATACTGAACCTAGAATTATTAGGATGCGTATGCCTGTAAAAAATGAGCATCCATCTAATAATGCAACAGTAGAACATCGCCTAGACGGGTACTTCTATAGCCCTTGGATTAACTTCAACTACCCTGATGTCACTAAAGCAGGGGTAAAAATGACAATCAACGGGATGAATTTAGACTCTAATATATATGCTAAAGTCCATTACAAAACAGATGATGCAACAGATGATGACTCACAAGGATGGAATGTATGGGGTTCAGATGGAAAGTTTACCTCTAATGGGCAAACTGTATCTGGCTTCTCTTCTTCCTTATTAAATTTTAATAGAATTAGATTTCGTATACAGCTTGTTACTAATGTACATACTAAGTCTCCAAGGATTACAGGTATAGTGCTTCATGCTGTATGGAATCCAATAGATTATCGAAAATGGACACTGGTTGCTAAGCTATCAGACAAAGCAATGAATCAGCTAAGGCGGACTCCAAGGAGAACATTGCGTACTACTGATATAAGTAATCTTGAATCTCTAAGACAAAAGTCTTTTATAACATTTACCGATCCTGATGGAACATCGCATAATGTAAAATTAAGATACTCGGACCAGATGATATCTTCAAGAGTTTATGCTACAAGAGATGTAACACTTGATCAAACAAGAGCAATCACAATGGAATTGACGGAGGTCAAAACATAATGGCTAATGAATTAAAACATGGTAGCGTAGGGACTCAGCTTACCCAAGCAGAATGGGAAGCTATAGGAGCTCACGTATTTGATTCCCAAGCAACAGGAGATATAGCTTACGCATCTTCTAGTTCTCAATTATCGAGACTAGGAATTGGTGAAGAAAATTCTTTTCTTACTGTTAGCTCAAGTGGGATACCTGAATGGGTTACTAACCTAACTGTAGGTGACGGTGACCAAGAAGATATAATGGTACTCTTTGATGGTAACGCTGTAGATTTTCACGTAGGTATAGATGATTCTGCTGATGATCTTATAATAGGTGTCGGTTCATCTTTAGGAACTACACCTGCTATTACTGTAGATGGCAGTACAAGAAATGTAACAATAGCTACTGATCTAACAATCTCTGGTGATGATTTATATATGGCAACCAATACCTCAGGGTATGTTCTTGTTGCAGATGGGACTAATTATAACCCTGTAGCTGTATCTGGGGATGTAACCCTAGCCAGCACTGGAGCTATAACAATAGCTAATGATGCTGTTGAATCAGGTATGTTAAACGATAATGTGATATCAGGACAAACAGAATTAGCATCAGGAGGTATAGCTGCTGCAGATGAAATCGCAATAAGCGATGGTGGAACACTTAAGAAAATAGGTGTAGATAATTTAATTATAGATAGTCCAGCTCTTGTATCCGAAGCTGCTATAGCCAATGGAGACTATGTATTATTCCTAGACGGTGGAGCTACTGGCTCTGCTAAGAAAGAAGCTCTAGCAGATATGGCTACTCTATTTGCAGGGACAGGACTAACAGCATCAAGTTCTGTTATTGGAGTAGATGCTTCTCAAACCCAAATTACCTCAGTAGGTACTATAGGAACGGGAGTATGGCAAGGTACAGCAATAGCTTCTGGTTATATAGCAGCAGATGCAATAACTGGAGCAAAGATTGCAGATGATGCAATAGATAGTGAACATTATACAGATGGTTCAATTGATGCAGCTCATATAGCGTCTAGTGCAGTAACTACCGCCAAGATAAATGCTGATGCAATTACCGCAGCAAAGATAGCGGACAATGCAATCGGCAATGAGCACATCGGAGATGATGCCGTTGATAGTGACGAGATTGCAGCAGGAGCTGTAGATTTTGCCCATATACAAAATGTAGCTGCTAATTCTATATTAGGTAGAAATGCCAACAGTTCAGGTGTACTGTCTGAAGTAGCTTTAGCAACCACACAGATTCTTATAGGTGATGGTACAGGATTTACTGCAGCAGCATTGTCAGGTGATGCCACTATGACAAATGCAGGAGTTGTTAGCTTGGAAGCAGCTCAAACAAATATAACTTCTATTTATGCCACTGATTTAATAATCGGAGAAGATTCTCAAACTGCTATTGATTTTGGAACAGCAGATGAAATTGATTTTAAAATAAATAACACTACAGAATTAACTCTAGATGCAAGTGCATTATACCCAACAAATAATGCTGGTCTAGATTTGGGAACTTCTACCCTTGAATTTAAAGATGCTTTCTTTGATGGCACAGTAACATCCGATGCCTTTGCAGGACCATTAACAGGTAATGTTACAGGTAATGTTTCTGGTACAGCAGCAACTGTTACAGGTGGTACACAGGCTTCCATAACAACTGTTGCTAATGTGACAGAAGTTGGAGCGTTAGATGCAGGAAGTATTTCATCCAATTTTGGTGCAATAGATAACGGAACTTCAGGAATTAGAACTAACACTTTCACCGTAGAAACATCTATTGTTCCTTCCACTTCAGGTGGGGCAGATATAGGCTCGACTTCTGCTGAATGGGGTGATGTCTTTATAGGTGATGACAAGAAGATTTATCTTGGTGATGGACAAGATGTTTCGTTGGAATATGACGAAAATGGTACAGACCAATTACGTATAGTAGGTAATACAGTATTTGAAAATCAGATAGAAGCAACTCTTGATATAGAGATTGATTCTACACCATCAGACAATACTGTCTCAGGAATTACGGCAACTTTTACCGCAGGGGAAGATTTAGAACGTGGTGAAGTGGTTTACTTCAAGCAAGCTGACAGCAAGATGTGGAAAGCAGTTGCAACAGCAGCAGCTACATCAAGATGTGTTGCTATGGCAGCAGAAGATATAACTGCAGAAAATCCGGGGTTATTCTTGCTTCAAGGTTTTTGCACAGACAATGGAACATTCCCTGATTACTCAGCGAGCAGCGGGGTTGGTAAGGCTGTATACACGCCAGAAGCAGAAACAAGTAGCCAAAACGTACCAGAAAAAACCGCCCCAGATACAGACGGAGATTTCGTTCAGGTAATAGGGTATGTGGTTTCAGCAAATACTCTTTACTTCAATCCTAGTAACGATATTATAGAGCATGACTAATGGCTAACGAAGTAAAAAAATTAAACGCAATTGCCATAGGTGATATAAAAAATTTAAACGCCTTAACAGATGCAAATATCAAGAAATTTAATGCTCTGGAATGGTCTAGTGGTCCTGCTGACGTTTGGTCGAGTGCAAATGCTATGAATGATGCAGTATCAGGTGCAGGTGGTCATCAGATAGGACAAGTAAATACAGCAGTTATCGTAGCCGGTGGTTATGAGGGTGCATTTACTGCCGAGACACAAGAGCGTGATGGTACTTCTTGGGCTACATTATCTGGAACAAGCACTAGCCTTTCCGCTACCCGACAAGAAATGGGTGCAGCAGGTTCACAATCTGCGGGTGCAGTCTTTGGTGGTTGGCCCGGAGCAGGTGGAAACACTGACGTACATCAACAGTTTAATGGTTCAATATGGTCATCAGCCACTGCTTTAGGTGTAGCAGATAAGGGTGCTAACAGAGGTGTAGGAATCGCTAATAATGCAATCCTAGAAGCAACAGGAAGCATAACAGATGGTAGTGGTACTACGGGTGGAAAAACAGCATCAACTTTTGACGGAACTAATTGGACTACAAGAACTGCTCCACCTACAGCAGCACAATACGTTGGTTCTTTTGGAGAACAATCTGTAGGATATTTTTGTGGCGGTTCTGGATATCCAAATGCCATGAACGCAGTCATGAAATACACTCTTAGCGGTGATAGCTTTGCTACAGATTCTGAAACTTTACGTATAAATCAATTCCAACAGGGTTTTTCTTTTGGTTCATCTACTGCAGCAATCTTAGGTGGTGGAGCAGGTGCTACAACAGGAACAAGCTATGCATCTAACCAAGACCACGCTGACACATGGAACGGCAGTACTTTCAGTGCAGCAGCAACAGTACCTTATGGGTTAAACGATATGATGGGTGCAGGAAGTCAGGCAGCAGGTACAGCTTTCGGTGGTGGTGGTGGTTCACCTGTAGACACTTGTGTTACTTATGCTTAGGAGATTTTATGTTATACGCTAGAGGTACATTTCAATTAAACTCAACCACATATTCAAATGCAGATAGAGGTAACTTTGCGTTGATAGAATATCCTGTTATAGATACTCACGTAGTAGTTGTTACAGATAATTCAGATGCTAGTGCTTGGATATCAGCAAGAGGATTAACTACTATATCTCAATCAGATGCACAGGCACTAATTGATGCAAAAGTTGCTCAGGCACAATCACAATATGATGCTAGGTCAACAGAGTCAAAGCTGATAGACTGGGGAGGAAAACCAAGACCACAAGGACTTACATTACCATGAACTATCCAATGTTACCTGAGAAACAAAATTTATTTCTCTCAGAATTAAAAGAAGAATTACAGGACACGATACAAAAGGTTCAGAAGTATCGTACAGAAACAGAAATGAGAGTATCAGTTTTAAATGATGCTTCACATCCTACACCTGCCAGTAAGTATTGGCAATGTGTACGAGAACAGAACATGATGTACGAGCAGTTGAGAATAAGTTCATATGAATACAGAAGAAGGCAAGCAAAGATTCTCGGCATGAAAGACAAGTTGAAGAAGTCTAAAGACAAGTACGAGAAGATGGAGTTGCAGGTAGACATAGAAGAAATGGAATGGTCGTTAGAAAATATAAAATTTACAGCGAATGACAGAGTTAGGGAACTAAAACTTTGGAGTAAAATCAAAGC
>VTLG01000641.1_pt1 | contig 40483 bp, 46 predicted proteins | sample 4694571 | NCBI WGS metagenome assembly VTLG01 (sample SAMN12604809, study PRJNA352737) | marine metagenome | biome: ENVO:00000447; feature: ENVO:00000209|ENVO:00000569|ENVO:01000036; material: ENVO:00002151; isolation source: viral sequences binned using virsorter ... | reverse complement strand
AATTCTAATGCAGCTAAGTCAATCTTCTTTTGTGCTAACGCTTGTTCTTTTGCAAATTGTTCGTCTAAGACCCTTCCTAATTCTTCGTTAGCAGCTATTCTTTCTTCAAAAGTTAAACTAACATCATCTCTAATTTGTCTTTGTAATTCAGCTTCTTTTTGATATGTTAACTGCAATTGTCTTTGTTGTGCGTCAGCTAACTTAACCTCGTTACGCATTTTGTTTTGTGCTTTAGCAAATTCAACTGTTTCTTTTGCACCTGCTTTTGCATTTTTAATAAAGTCAGAAAAACTTTCATTGTTACCAACTACTGCTTCTTTAACGCCATCAAAAGATTGTTTAGCTATTTCACCTGCTTCTTTAAATTCTCCTTTCAATACTTTTCCTACTGCTTTTCCTAACAACCCTAACCCTTTAACTACTGAAATAACAACAGTTCCAATCTTGGTCATTACATCACCAAATACCGCAGAAGCGATATTTACTTTGTCCATTATCTCTTGATTCGCACTAAATTTGTCAGCTAAAAACTGTAAGCCTTTAATAACAACACCAATACCGATAGCTTTCCACGCTAAGCCAATTCCTCTAAAACCTGTTGATAAAGCATCAGTTCCTTGTTGTGCTTTTTTAGCAGTCCTTCCTATATTGCCTAATTCCTTTTCTACTGCCTCTAATCGCTTTAACGCTTCTTTCGCATCTATGTTTAATTTTACTGTTCTTTCTTGTGACATATTATCTAAATATTATTCTTGTTATCTGTTTAAACATTCTTTTAAAACTTGTGTGGTATTCTTCCATACCATAAGCAAAGTCTAATTCTTTGTCCTTGTATTCCACTAATTGTAAGTGGTCAATACTTGGTATTATTACCTTTGCAATGCTTTCTATATATCTTTTTAATTCCATATTAAAAAATCTCCATTTTGAAATTCTATATTACTACCATTTTGGAACAACGCCCAATTTTCATCAAACCCTAACACCATATTGCTAATGACATTAATATCCATATTAGCGGTTAGCATCCAAGCTCTTTTAGTGTCTGTTTGACTGTCATCTAAACCAAATCTTAACACACCATTAGAATCAATGTCAATGTGAAGTGTGCAAGTGACAGGATTAACGCCTTCTCTGATTTGAAACTCTGCTTCGCCACCTGTTGCACCTAATTGCGTGACAGTTCCCTTGTTAATAACAAAAGCGGTGTAGTATGCTACCGCATCTGTTGTTCCTAATGGGTAAGTTGCACTTGTTCCGCCAACTACTGTGCAAATACCTTTAACTCTAATAATAACATTTGTATTGTCAGGAATATATAGTGGCTTTTCATATGGGTTGCCTTTTGGATAAGCATATCCCCTTGTGTTTCCATCCGTATATCCTGTTAGAACTATTCTATGACTTTCTCCATTGTATTGTGGTCGATAGTTTGCTGTGGACTTGTATTTTATGACTATATCATCTCCATAATAGTTTAATATCTTTTGTCCGAATTTATTGCTGTCACTACCTCTAACAAGCGGTCTATTTGTTCCACCTAATAATCCTGTTAGAAGACTCTTTGTCTGGTCATTGTTTAAAATAGATGTTGTAGCTGTTAAGCTTTTAATTGACATCGGTAAACTACCAGATAAGTTCAAGCAACTATACATTCCAGCATTGTTTGGGTCTTCGTCATTAATGTTAAGATATCCACCATTACACGTGCAACATTCTGGCGTTGTATATACACCAGCCCAATATGAACCAGTGATGTCAGGGGTGCAATCAGGGTCATCTTCTGGACACCATATGAATTGACCAAAATTAGTCGTATTTGATGTTCCTATAGTTCCTATGACATAATTGCAACCACTACAAGTTGAACGTGTATCTAAAGATTTTATTAATGTAACTTTCGTGGATGCTTTTGCACCTACTTGGTAATTTGAAATACCTAGTATTCTCCAATAAGTGTCTTTTATAAATATCTCGTCAGCAAAGCTAAAGTTGAAAATGTCTACTTCGTTTAGATTCAAATAGCATTCCATTATTCTTGATCCGTCAGAATAAAGGTTGTCTAAATATGGCTTCCAATATTTACCATACAAAGTGTTGTTAAACCAACTACCAAAAGTTGGCTGATAATTAAATACACTTAAATTTCCTACTAATGGTGGCGTTCCGTTCCAATATAAAGATTTATTAGCTGGACCTAAGGTATAAGTATTTCCAGCAGGTTGAACATCAAAAGGGCTGCATATAGGATATTCATTTATGTTAAATGCTGTAATACCACTCGGCGTTGCTCTATGTAAATAGATGTCTGTTTGTGATTGATTAACAGCTAAAATGTCAACAGGTGTTCCTCTATACCAAAAAAGTTTAGGTTTTGTTTGTGCTATTTCATTTTCATAGATGCCTTCACTATTCTGTTTGTAGGTAAACTCATATTGAATAGCCATGTTAGGCAATGATGTTCCCGCCTGTTCGTCTTCATTTCTAAAAACTTGACCATTGATATATGGAGAAAACATTGACTCATTCTTCAATTCTCCTGATGCAAATTCATTATTAAATTCATCAATCTTGACGTGTCCAAAAACATTCACATTAGGATATCGTTCTTTAATAGACTTATTATATAAATCTACATCTTCTTGGTCTGTAAGGTGAACAACTTTTTTCTGTAGTTCCGTAGTGTCTTTGACAACAACTTCTTTTGAGGTGTCTAGCTTATCTGTCCAGTTTTTCAATTCTCCACTACCAATAAAGTCATTGTAAGGTTCTATTAATAGATTTGAAGCATTATTGGGGTCTGTTAAAACAACTAAATTAAAGCGCTGAATAATATCTTTCAAGAATCCTCTTTGTGTTAACTCTGGGTCAATACAAGCAGGTATATCTACAGTAGAATCAAAGATGTCATCAGAGAATCCAAACCAGTTCATTTCAATCTTACTATAGTCATCACAGCCCAGCGTAGTATAACCTAAATAGTTGTTAACTAATGTATCGCAGAATACACCACTAGCCAAAATAAGTCTGACTGGGTCTAAAGATATTTCAATCCTTGCAGAATCACCTACAGACATCAAGTCTATTGGTAGAGTTATAGTTGCAGCAGGGAAATTTGTTTGACTTCCTGCTGTTGTGTAACCATTCATCGGAATGTCCACATATCCCCCATCACCATATTGTTCTCCGTTATCTTGATTTGTGGTGGTATTCCACCCTTTTAACTTGTAATGGATTCTGATAGTATTGTTATATCCTGTTATGTTTACAAAATTATAAGCGTGACTAATAGTTATTGTTTCTTGTGTTAGTGCTGTTCTTGTGAAGTAATTATAAGTAGAGTTCCATATATTGTTTTCATCTCCAAACTGAGTGCAATCTCCACTAGGTGCTGTAGTATTAGCAACTGCAATTATAGGTGCGACAGTAAAAAAATCAGTTCCATAGGTGTCACAATAAGTTGAATCTATCCCCAAGTTTCCCCATTGTGCATCATAACCAACACTCATCACGCCACTTGGATTAGCAGAAGAATTTACTGTTGGCGTAACAGCAGACTCTAAATAGTTAGCGGTAGTCATAAATATTTTCCCAAAATAACTGTCATCTATAAAATCTGAAGTATAAGAAAACCCTGCTTGACCAAGAATCTTTTTAAATAATGTTCTTATCTGAATAGCTGGTCTAAACTGCGTAAAACTAACACCAAATTCAGAAGCAGCTTGAACACTACCTGTTTCAGTAACAATACTATTTGTTGCTGTTTGGTCCATATTTAAATACCTTTCTTCATTAGGATCAAAATAAAAACCTTGTGCAGTGACAGACATTGGGTAGACAACCTTTTGAACACTTGCACTTATATCCCTCATAGAAACACCAGCAGTGTTAAGAAAGTTGGAACTGTTTCCATCCCAAGATTTGTAAAGAGTATTATTCGTTGCGTTTGTATATGTATATACGTGATTTAATTCTTCACTATAGCTACCATCATCATTTTTAAAAACATCTCTCAATCTTCGGTTTCCTATTATATTGAAAAGACTTGCACTATTAGAAATCATTACCACTTCATATTGTTGTGCCTTTTGATATACTGCTTTTAATTGTAACGCACCTTCAAACTGTGGAACTGTGCCTACATAAAGAACTGCATCAAATTTCGTTTTTGTGCTAAAGACTAAAGTATCTAAATTAACATTATACCAATTTTCAAAGAACTGATTGTTGTTCTGTGTGAATGGTAGCTTGAACGTTTGACTATAACTTCCTTTTCTTGTTTCTGGTTCTTTGACATCGCTGAACTGAAAGTTCAATGCTACGTTTGGTGCTTCCTGTAAATCTAACTGATAAGTTGTGTCAGATGTTGAAGCAGTTGTTGCCTTTCTATATGCTACTAATCTTATATTCATTAAGAGTTGGTATTAATCGGGTTTGCATATTCTATTTGAATGGTATATTGAATCATCTTATCATTAGCCCTTGTCTTTCTTACAAATGAAGAATCTGTTATCATCACGCCTTGAGTAAATTCTGTATCTACATTTTCCACTATATAAACATCGGTTGACATTATTAGTTTTTCTAATAGGTTAGCGTCTTGCTCTGTTATCCAATCTGTGTTTAAAGTTTCTTTCAATACCGCTGTTACTTGTCTTGTTTTCTTGCCTCGCATAGTATTATTATAATACCACTTAGAAGCATTGAATTTACCCATAATAGAGCTATAGTTATTTCTAGTAACTTCTACTCTTTGTGTTGATTTCTTTTTGAAATTGAAATAATCATAGCATCCTAAACTGTTGCGAAACGCTAGTCGTCTAACTTTAAAACCTTTGCAACTTCCATCTTGTTTAATAAAATAATAGAGAGCAGTTTGTGCTGCTAGACCTGCTGTTGTTCCTCTTATAGTATAGTATGCCCATCCTGAATTGTTTGATGGTCTAGCATCTGTGTTGTCTGATTGTCCTTCTAAATTCTCAGGACCACAACCAAAATATAGTAATCTTTTTGCATCAGTTAATGTTCCACTTGGTGGCGCACCTCCATTAACTGCAATATTTGCAATATATCTAGCACTGTTAATCATTGCGTTGCTAGAGTCATAGTATATAATTTGAATGTAGTCTATGTCGCTGTCAAAGTTTGTTCCATCATTTAAAAACGCCACTGTGTGATAGTCAGCTTCTTGAACATAGTTAAGATATCCTGAAAGTCCATAATCACCAGAAGATGATTCTACATCACTTAAAAATAAGTCTGTGACTGAATTTCCTTGATAAGCTTGGAATGCAGTTCCCTGTATATAATCAGAATCAGTATCTCTTGCAGTTAATAATGGTAACGATGCACCTATATAGTATAAAGTGTCATTGACACTTGGTGTGTCATCTTCTGTTGGTATTGAATTTGCTGATGATCCGTATTCTTGATACCCTTTTACATATATAGTTTGAAGCTGTGTTCCATCAGTTCTATTATCACCATTCACACTAAATGGTGTCACAGGGTTATTTTTACCCAACTTATGTATTGTTTCAAATGGAATACCAGTATCATTCTGGTCAAATACTGTGTCTGTTAATTGACTATTAACAATATCTCTTAAATCAAAGAATGCTCTTGCTGCATTTCCTGAAATATCTACGCTATATCCATTTCTTCTTTGTTTTATCTTAGCTATTAATGTTCCAGATGCGTCATCTAATCTAACCTCTAATACCAGCTTAAAAAAGAATAAACCACTAATGTCGTCTTGATACAGCATATAGCCAATCATAGGATTCCAATTGGTTATTACAGGCACTTTGTCTGCTGCATCTACAGGTTCTTGAACGAATGATATATTTCCTAACGCCATAGTCTATTCTTTTAATGATTCATCTAATGTTGCTTCTAAGTCATTAGCGAATGCTTCTGTTATTTTATCTGTTTGTTTATTTAATTCTAATGTAAATGGTTTACTAAAGAATTGTGTTCTTGTTAATCCTCTTTGGTATATTGCTCTTTGTATTAAGAATGCTAAACTCTTTCTTGGTATAAAACGACCATTTTTATCTCTTGCTTGAGCAAGTGGCTTTCCTACTATCCATTTGTCTATCACACTTCTTGGAGGCATCTTAGATGCAAACTTAAACGGACTTCCTTGTCCTCTCATTCTTCCACTACCTTTATATCCACCTGCACCTCTAACACCTTCGTCAACAAATGACCAATAATCTTCTGCACCACCAAATTCAAATTCTAATGTTACTGATGAATCTGAAGCAGTAACTAAATAGTCATAGTCGTTGTATAATGTGTTTCGACTTGTTGTCTTTTTCTTTCGCTTCAATATGCTCTTACCTTCCTTGACAACATCGCCACCAAGTTTCTGTAGTGCTTGTATGGTATTAGTAAATTCCATCAACTATTTCCTGCTATTGGAACAATACATAGATTGTTTGGGTTAGGAACTTGAACACTTATGTTTGCCGCCCACCCTGTTAGTGTATTATCAAATCTTGCAGTAAAAGGCTCTGCGTTAATAGGTAGACTTAAAACAACATCATCATCAACCCAAGATGTGGAATAAAGGTTTTGATGAAATTCAGCGACAACATCGTTTATAATATTTAGAGTTTGTGAGAATGTGTCAACACGACCAACACGTTGCCTGTTAGGGTCATCACCAATTTCTTCACTAATCATATCCATCACATAAATAGAAAACGTATATGTTTGAACGCCTTTATCCATTGTTACTGTGCCTGGCTCTGCATATAGAATAATATAGTCAGTCGCACCTAGCTTATTCAAATCTACTTCATCCATCATTCCAGAATGAAAGCTATTTATCTCATAGTGCTTTTCTGCTATTGTTTCTAAGTATCCAACTACGTTTCTAAAAGTTATCATAATTGCTTCGTTGTTTGTTATTATAATCTTGCGTATATGCTAAATATGTTAGCGTTTCCAAGATTGGTATTTTTGTTATTTTATCAATGTTTAAGATATCACCATTACAGAGTGAATAGAGAATGTTATACCATCCCCACTTGCTCTGCATACTTACACCTTTTGTTGTTTCATTTCCTGTGCTTTCAAAAAGCTGAGCGAAGTCATCGCTAATCTTTCTCCTAAAGTCAAAAAAAAACCTAAGCTACTTAATGCTATATCCATTGGACAGTCTTTGAAGATTTCTTCTTTGAACTCATCAGGATTATAGCTTTCAATAGTGTATCTTTCATTCCTTTTAAATGTAACCTTACGATATAATATACTCATTATAATATGTAAGTTTTCAATAGGGTTTTTGCAATAATTCTCAAGATCAATATATTCTCCTGTGCTAATTCCTGAAAGGTTAGGAACAAAACCATATTCTTCTTTTTTAAACATAAACGTCTTTCTAAATTCTTCTTTGTCTGGTTCTGTGTCTATCATTGTTTTAATTATCCCCATTATCTCTAATAAGTCTTTGTAAGCCATCTTCTTTACAACAAAGGGTGTAGTGCTACATAATAACGCTAAACTCTTTATAACCTTGTTTTTCTCACTTCCTTTGCCTTGCTGTATTTCTACATATTTTTGATAAGTTTCTATTGTTATGTCAGACCACTTATCAGGTATTGTTAATTTAACCTCTTTCATTACTAATAAATATAAATTGTTATTATTTGTCTTTACGATATATAATACTTCCCAGAATAAGACACCATCAACTTATTTAATGCAACATATCTAACTGCATCAACTGCGTGATTAAAAGCATCTATTGGTTTGTTTGTTATTTCGTTATTCTTGTTTTTAATCCACTTATAGTTTCTAAATTCTTTAATTGCATTAATGCTTCGCTTAGTTATATTCAGCTTATGTCTTTTTAAAACATCAATTCCAATACGAATAGAATCAGCACCCTTTTTTGCAGGTTTGATATTTATTCCACCCATTCTAAATATCTCTTCTATTGATTTAGGTTCAGCACTATCTGCATAAATCTCTATGCTTCTGTCTATTCCTAAGTCTTTGATTCTATGTGCTATATCTTGATTGGTTAATCCTTTCTCATAAATGAGTTCGTCAACATATAAATCTAAATCGTGCTTATATACTTTCACTAAACTTGTAGGGTCAGCAGAGAATCCGAAGTCTAACCCTAATGCTATTTCTTTTGCATTATCTGGAATAGTATCTATTATATTAAATGACGGGAAAATGGTTTCTGTGGCGACCCCACGCTGCCCTTCACCAAAAACCCGCCATAAGTTTTCATCCACTTCTTTTAGTCTTTCAATCTCTTTTACTGTTTCTTCATCTAAGAATGGATTGTCTTTATATGTAGATATATGAAAGTCTACATCATCTCTATCAGAATCTATTATCTGTGTGTATAACCAATGGTATTCATCAGATGGATTAAAGTCTATAATTATCTTGTATGTTGTTCTTAATGCAAGTTGTGTGTATTCTTCAAAGCCAAACTCATTACATTCATTCAAGAATAACACATCTCTCTTTCTACCTCTCACCCTTTGTGGTTGGTCTACACTAATGAACTCAATAACATTTCCATATAGATGATATAATGCACTTGATTTATTATGTAGTCTTTCGTCATACAGATTCTCTTTCTTTAGTATTTCAAAGAAGTCACGCATCGCTGTTCCTCTTAACGCAGGGAATGTTTTACGTGCTATAGTGATATATAGATTCTTACCTTTGTTCTTATAAGCAAATTCAATCAACGCAAGGAGAATTGAATATGTCTTACCGCTTCTTGTTCCGCCTTGTAAAACACAAATCCTTTTGCTTGAGTTCTTTACATCATAATATGGCTTAGCTTGTTTCATCTTCTTCATTGATCCAAGATGGAGGGGTTGCAGTTACATTGACATTCTGGTCAGGCATTCCTTCTATCCTGTCTAATATTTCTTTTATTGCTTTTAACTTTTCATTGTTGTTTGAGTCCTTATGGAACGCTATTTGTATTAACATCTTAGCTATTGGCGAACCGAAGTCACCTTCACCACCCATATTAGTATCTTGTGTTGATAGTAATTCTTTTAATACTGTTGCTACATTTCTTCTTCCTTTTGGTCTTCCATTCTTTTTAGGTTGATTAGTAGAACTAAATCTTGTTGCTTCATTTGGAAACTTATTCATATCATTCCGTTTTTATTCCGTTATTTTATTTGCCTTTTGTCCTGTAAACTGTTCCCATCTTTCTATAATTACATCACAGTATTTATTATCTAATTCCATTCCATAACATATTCTATTTGTTTTTTCACAAGCTATTAATGTTGAACCACTACCAAGAAATATGTCTAATACTATTTCATTTTTTTTACTACTGTTTTTAATTGCATTTTCTATTAAAGGTATAGGTTTCATTGTTGGGTGCAAATCATTTTTTAATGTTCTTTGAAATTCCCATACATCTTCTTGCTTATATCTTTCCCCATAAAAACTACTTCCTGATTGCCCATATACTATTGGCTCATATCTTAATTTATAATCTTTATTAGATAGCGTTGCTTGATTTTTTACCCAAGCTATTATACTTTTCCAATCTAAATTATTTAACCTCATAGCTGATAATAATATATCTAAATCTAATTGAGAGAAACATATATACCAAGACTTAGGATTACAATTGATTAATTGTTTTATAAACTTATCACAAAATTCTAATAAATCTGTTTCTTGTAATTCATCATTTTTTATCTTTTTATATTTAGTGTTAGCACCCTTATGGTTGTGTATTTTTTTTCCATCTTTTGTTGTGTTGCTTAATAACTGTCCTGTAAAATCTATCCCATAAGGAGGATCTGTAAATACCATATCTGCTTTTTCTCCATTCATTAGTTTATTAACATCACTTTCTTTTGTGCTATCTCCACACATCAATCTGTGTTTTCCTAATTCCCAAACATCACCAAGTTTAACTCTGCTTTCTTTTACTTCTGGTATATGGTCATCTTCTGTATTACCTTCTGTAATTTTATCTATATTAAAACCAAACTCAACATCTTTAAAACCCCAATCTTTCAATTCCTCTACATCAAATTCATTTGCAAGTATATCCATATCCCATTCACCACCACTTTTATTAAGTCTTATATTTAATTCTCTTTCTTGTTCTTTGTTAAGTTCTAATACTACGCAAGGTATTGTGATATCATCTATGCTACTTTGCTTTGCTTTTTCTACCCAGATCTTATAACGCTGATGCCCACCAATAATGGTCATATCTTTATTAACTATTATAGGATCAACCAAACCAAACTTATCTATGCTTTCTTCTAAGTCCTTATATTGCTTTTTGCTAATCTGTCTAGGATTGTATGTAGCAGGTTTTAATTTATTTATCAGTATTCTTTCTATTTTCATATTCTTTGAGTCTTTTTTCTAATTCTATTAAACTGTATATTTGAACACAGGTATTCTCTAAGTGTTTTATTCTGCAATACATATTAAAGCATTTGTCTGATTCGGCTTTTATATGACACGACCTGCAAACAGCAATAAGGTTTTCCACATAGTCGTTCTTGGTTTTATTTCTACGTTCAAGGTGATGGATGTCAACTGCTACATCATTACACATTTCGCATAGTATGGTCGAACCTTCGTCATAACCAAAAAAGTTCAAATATGCTTTAGTGTGATTCTGCAACTTCTTTTTTTCTTTTAAGTTTTAAATCATCTTTTAATGATGCTAATACAAATTTACCACCGCAGAAATAACATCCAGTATCAGGACTAATTAAACTAACCCTTGCACATCTACAGCAGAATCTAAACATTTGGTCATCCATTGTCTTCTATTTTACAACTATTAACATATACCTTAGCTAACTGTGCTACTGTTTGTTGAACACAGCTACCACAACTACTTGGCTTCTTATTAGCATTAAATACTTTATTATATAGTTTAACAAGTATTGCTTGGTCTTCTCTTTTTACTGTGCTGCCTATTCTTGGTAATACAGATTCATATATTGACATTTCATCTTCTGTGAATTGTCGAACCTTTGCATAAGGAAACATTCTATTCAATGCTTCTTTTCTTTCTTCACAACCACAGTCATCCCCAAGAACCTTTTTAGCCACCTTATCTATTCCGGTGGCTTTTAAAACCTTTTCGACTGAATCGCCTAAGCCTTTACTTTTCTTCATTGTTTAATCCTTTTAAAATTTTCTTTTTGAGTTTAACGTCATCCAAGATATTAAATGTTCTGTTTAACATTACATTTATAGAATTTGTTATAATGTTCATATAGTGTGGCTGTTCAGCTAAAAAATATTCTTTGCCTTTTTCATCTTTAAATGATAGAACACTGTCGGGTTTAAAGTCTGTGCTTTTACAATTCTTTAATGCTCTTATTACTCTTGTTTTCTTCATAATATTGCTATTATTAATAAAGTTAATACTGATATGGTTATTATTCCAACAATCACGTTGGCTACTATTTCTTCTTCTCTATCGTTAAACATAATTATTTTTCTTTAATTAAATACTTTTTTACATTACTAATTGCCTTAAACAATGTGTTGCGATTGATCTTGGTCGCTTTAGCCATACTATTCAAACTGTGTTCTTCTAAATAATAAACTTTAAAAACTTGAGCATCGAACCAATAAACGTCTTTTAGTTTTTCTTCTATCCAGTCTAAGCGTTCTTCTACAAGCTCTTTTTCTTTTATTGTATAATCAACATTGTCAGCACTTATACTTTCTATTGTGGTTGTGGTGTGGTATTCGTAATACTTATTGTATTTGTAATAGTAGCGACTTGTCTTTGAGTGGTATTGGTTAAGCATTACTCTAGCTATGTAGAATGTTAGTTGATTCTTTTCTATGATTTCATCGATTCTTTCTTGGTCGCATTTATATAGTTCTTCAATTACAAAACTTAACAAATCATCTTTTCCATTACTACCCGCTATGTTGAAAGCCATATCTTTTAGCTTGTCATAGTTCTCAATCAGGTATTTGTTTAACATATCTTTGTAATAGAGGGTATATTAGATTGCTTCATTAAGTTGTATTCTACATCAGTAATTGTGCTTGTTTCTATCTCCATTATATTGTCAAATCTACTGTGTAGTTTTTTATAAATATAATTTACTATACTATCATTTTTTTTCAAATCTCTTAAAATAAAAGATAATTCAGCACCGCTATCAAATAAAATTATCCACAAGTGATTGTTAGTATCAACGTAATCATCATACAATCTATCATTCCTTGAATTAAAAAATGTTCTTTTAGCTTTCATAATGCTAAGTAACCTTCGATTATTCTTAATGCCTCATCTATTCCCACGCAAACAGAAGCAACATAACCTTTGTCAGTTAAATTTTTAATCCACTCTAATTGTTCTTGTGTTGCTTTATTATATCCTACTTTTAATTCTATTGCTAAACCGTGATACCCTGCTCGTGGTTCATAAATAAAAATGTCTGGAAATCCTTTTTTATATCCACTTTTTTTAGCTTTGATGCGTTGACTCATATGGACTTGATATTGTCCACCCATAGAACCACAATATAAAACATTGTTTAAGTCTAAGTATTTACATACTGCTTTTTGTAATTGGTATTCTTTCATCTATAAAATTTATAAATTAAATATGACACTATTGGCGTTGTCATAATGATTGTAAATATGTTAATATGTGGTTCACCACAAAAACCGAATAAATGTTTTAATATCTCAATCATATACAGCTTTCTAAAATTTCTTTGCATAACTCTTCTGGAACTATAGACCTTAAATAATTCCCTTTTAAACCTTGTGTTCCTGTCTGCGAACCTCTGGGTGCTGCTTGATGATGACAATTCTTATTTCCATTGAAACACATTTTTCTTGGTTTCCAACCTTTTTCATTAAACCAATCCGACAAATGATTTGTCCAAATATCCGTTGGTTTCATTCTGTTTTCCCCGTATTGACAATAGCAAACAGTTGTTCTTTGAATTCCTTTTACCACTTCTAATTTTCTTAGCTTACCTCTTGGATTCTCTATGAAGAAAAAATCTGGTTTTAAGAAATCTATTATGTCTAATGTTTTTTGAACTATCTTAACACCTAATATAGCTTCTGGTGTTTTTGGTGTGTGGTCTTTGTTCCAGTGATGACCTATTGAAGCTACTGAAAAATAAGTGCAAGGTGGTGATGCCCAAACACAATCTATGTTGTCCATACCTTTTTCAAATAGTTTTTCCATTAATAAGTCATTGTCTAAATCCAATATGTCAATAACTAAGTCTATTTTATCAAATGCCTTATAGTCGGTTGTAAATGTTTCCATCCCCATTTCTTCTGCAACCTTACTGAATGACCTTGATCCTGCAAATAATTCTAATACTTTCATTTCTTAATCCATTTTTGACCAGCATTTGGATTGTATTCTGTTGTATATCCTAAATTCTTCAAATGTTGTTCATATTCTTTCTTGGATGAATCGTCCATACGTTTCATTAATAATGAATCAAAGTAATCAGGAAACCTTGATTTTTGTTTATTGAAGTTATTACTTGACCACCTTTTCAATCTTCTACTTATATCAAAAGTCTTCTCCATCTCTGCTCTAAACTTACTACCAGACTTATTTTTCTCTGTCCAATACAAGAAGAATGCTTTTTTATCTTCATCACTAACATCATTTATTGATTGAATGGATTTTTTAAAATCCAATATTCTATTTTCTATACTTTTACTTTTGTCTTCTTTACTATTACTTTTACTTATACTAGAATTACGTTGGTAATTCGGTTGTATTACTTTCGTATTATTCCACCTTTTATTTATGTTTTCTTTTGCTTTTTTTGACTTGTTATTTATTTCTTCTATATGATTATTTAAACGCCTAGAATAAAAGCATCCATCTTCTACTACAAACAAATCAAAATCTTCAATAACCTGCTTTAAAACTTTAGCGTCACACTGTAAACCAAAAGCAAGGGAATCATAATCTTCAATACATAGTTTATTTTCTTCTGTGAACAGTAATTCTAATACCGCCCAGAATATTCCATAACCTTCATAGCCAAGCTTAGACCTAAGTTTTATTACTCTAATATCTAATCGTGCTACTGAATCGTGATTGAAGTATGTTTTTTTCATATTTATAAATATAAAAAATAATGCCTATACTAAAAACTAACTAAACTAAATACAAAAAAAATGAATCCAGTATAGGCACTATTAAGGTTAATTAAAATGGTGCTGATTCTTCAGCTAAACGAGTTGATGCGTCTTCTATTCTAACTTCTTTAATCATTAAAGTATTATAGAATTTGCCCTTGTATTCTCTACTCTTAATATAAAAATCTATATTAACCACCTGACCTTGTGTCAACTTCTTGTCGTGTTCTATCACATTAATTGCCGATTGACCAAACACTTCAAACTGCATAGAGTGACCAAAGCCTGTATCATATTCTTCAATAGTTACTAGCTTTTTTACAAAGTCACCTTTATCAGTATTTATATCTTGATCCTCTATATTACTTATTTTACCTCTTATTCTATACATATCTATTTATTTATTAATTATTACTTCGTTTAAACGCTTCTGCTTCATCTTCACCAAAGACTTGATGCTCATAGAATCCTGCTAATTTCAAACACGCTCTACTCATTGCTCTTTTCTCAGCCATTGCAACAGGATAGCTATTCTGATTGTTTGATGGTGATGCTTCGCCATAAGTTTCAATAGACTTATCACCCATTGTTGCATTTGCTTTAATTATTATACACTTACAGTCCATAGAATTAAATTCTAAATTATAACTAATTTTTATATCATTAGCAGCCATAATTTTATCAATTCCAGACCTTGTGATAATATTATAGAATTTGTGTTTAAATACATCTTCTTCGGTTAAATTATTTTCTACAAATAATCTATTTAAAATATCCTTTTTCGTTTCCATATATTATATATTTAAAAATTCAACTCTTAATTCCATATTAAGAATATTACATAACTTGTCCGCCTCACTAAACTTCATTAATTCAGGACTCTTTAATTTTGAAAGCATTGTTGGATATGACATAGACATCAATTCAGAAAGTTCTAACTTAGATACTTTATGTTTGAACATCGCATATTCAATAGCTTCTTTTAATTTATCATTCATTTGATTATACTTTTATAATTAAAGCACAATAATAATCAATCTTTTTTAATATGCAAGTAAATTAATTTGATACTTATTAACATTCCGATTGTTAATAACTAAAAACATTTATTTCTTTCGTATTAAAATTATTTAATATATATTTGTTTAAACAAAACGATTAAAACTATGAATAAATCAATCATTCAATTAGCATTAGATGCTTTAGAACTTAAACTAATAAAACAAAGACAGGAATCAAAAAGAGAAGGAATGTTCTATGATGTAGAATCTATTAATGTTTTATTAGAAAAAACTAGAGAGTATCAAAAAGCATTAGACACAGAAGGTGAAACTAAAATTACTTTACAATGAGAACAATAGAAATTAAAGAAATCAATGTATCAACTAAGCAAGGACGTTTAGATTGGTTAGACTACAAGAATAATCCTGAATGGTCATTCTTAGCTGAAACAGGAACAATAGCTTTATTTGAAAGGATCACAGAAGAAGTGTCTAATTGTTGTAGTGCTAAATTAATAGAAGAATCAGATGTTTGTTCAAAATGTAACGAACATTCTAAAATAATTAATATATGAAAAACTGGATAATAACAGGAAAAGGATTTATTAACTGTGGCGTTGATAATCCTTACAACCTCAATCTTGAAATCACAGATCTTAAATACAAACATGGTCAAATAGAATTTACAGGAACAGAAAGTGATTTAGAAAAGTTTGTAGAAAAGCTAATGCAAGACGAATCATCTTTTAAAGTAACAGGACATTTTGAGAAAGACTCAAAAGAACACCAATACTTTATGTGGGGACCTGACAATATATTTAAACCAGAATAATTATGAAGACACTAGAGTTCGTTAAAGTAAGTAAGAGTTACAATTCAAATCACGGAGGTCAAATCTTCTACGTGTTCTTTAGGGGCAACGAAGGAAGCTATCGGACAGTATTGTTTGACAATATGCGTAACTTTAAAAATTGGACTAATATTTTAAACAAAGCTGAAAGAGGAGATTATATCGCTAATCTAAGAATGAAGTTATATAAAGGCAAAGAGATAGTGGACGCTGATAGTTTACCTAAGCTAATCACTCAGCGTGAAATGTATGAAATAGAATGTGATAGCTTCGAAGAACACTACGGCATACCACCTTACTAATCTATTTCAATTTTTCAATCAACCTCTTAAACGATTTTCTTATACCTTTAATATCATAAACCTTTTTGTGGTTTTTGTCATAGGTATAATAAGCACCGAGTTGAAGTTTTTCTCTATATAGATTCTTTTCTTTGCTCATAATTCCATTAGTAAATTTATGGGTAATTTTCCGTTATTCAAAACGACACCGCACCCAATAGCGGGTTTTTTACCATATTTAGCATAAGCCATTGCGTAAGATTCGTGGTCAATTCCACATCCTACTTGCATTCCAAATACTCTAAAGTTTTGACCTACATAATGCTCACAATACGCTTGTGTATGTAAATGTCCTTGAACTGTATTCATCATATCTGCTCTACACTTTGTTCTCGCAGTTCCACCCTCTCCGTGAACATATTGCACACCATTCTTTTCGTATCTTTCAACAAAATTCCAGTCAGGCACCTCTAAAACTTCTTTGTATGATTTGATCCATTTGGAAGGGATTGAAGATGTCTGACTCTTTCTCATTATTAGGCGGTCGTGATTTCCGATGATTACAGTAGCTACAGGAAAAGCATCACGCCAACGTGCTATTCTTTTAATGGCTAATTCTAATTCTTCCGCCCCTGTCATTAATTCTTCACCCCCATATGTTTCGTGATATGAGGCATAGTGATTATCGATACAATCTCCAATCATCACGACTTCATTACAACTAAATTCTATATATTTTTGAACACAAAAGTCAAGGTAGGCGTCTAAGCAAAATGGTTCGTGTAGGTCACCAATAACAAGGATGTTATTGTTTTCGTTATTATTATTGTCTCTATATTCTTTTATTAAGTCCCATTCTGTGCGTGATATTCTAGGTCTATAAAAAGTCAAATCATTTATTTTTAATTTTCTCTATGCTCCTACCTGCAAAATATGCAGAGTATACGCAAAGCAATAGAGTTTGATAGATTGGTATGTAAGCGGGTGATATTGTGAATCCACCTATATTACCATCAAACATAGATATTGCTACGAATACCAATGTTAAAAATACTAGCGTTAAAGGTCTTATGTTAGCAGGTAGCCATCCAGCTTTGCTATCAGCTTCCCATCTTCTAGTTACCTGTTCTTGTGCTGAACCTTCTGCTTGTGCTAATACTTGCTTCAATTTAATCTTTAAAGTCTTTCGTTCTTCGTCAGTAGTTACAACATTATCAACAAGTTTATTAACATCAAGTCCTATGTTTCCAAATAGTTTACTTAAAAATTTCATATCGAATTATATTTAATTTTAGCCCTGTATTTAGTTTTGTTATTGATGTCTTTATACGCTATAAGCGTTTGCTTTCTATTGTCACTTACCTTCCAGCTTAAATGAATCCAAGCAGGATTCTCAGGGTCAATGTATTCGGTAGCATCGCCAAATTCCAAAATACATTGGTCATAATCTAAGTCTAATTCAATAAGTGCGTTGTAGATTGCTAGGTTGTCCATTTTACCACGTCTAACAAATTGAAGGTCTACAGCTTCATAGCGGCAATGCTGAGAGTTGGTAGAACCACCTATAGAGGTGTTTAGTTCTGGTGACCTGTAGCCACTAGTAACTCTTAACGCCCCTAAACGTTCCCGTAGAGGTTGTAAAAGCCCAGTGGCTAATAAGGTCAGTTTTAGTATTCCTTCTTTTGAAGGTTCGTTATCTATTCCACGCCTTAACGCAGTAGATGAATATGTTAGCTCTTTTAACGTAAAGTTTTTAGATAATCTCATTCAAATTTAGCTAAATAAATCTTTTTAATCTCTTCTTGTATATCGTTTTTTGTTGCTTCAAGCTGCATCATAATATTGCCTTCAAATCTAACAACTTCTTGTTCTTCATCGAATACAATGATTGTAGGCACAGATTTTATCTTGTGTTTTTCCTGTAATTCTGGATTATGACATATAACAACGTCTGATTTTTTACAGTCTTTTAAAACTGTTATATCAAAATTGTTGTCTGCATTCCATTCACTATTAAAGTGAACTACAGAAACTTGACTGCAACAAATACCATAAAAGAAAAAGAATAATGCTAATAGTATGTAGTATAGATAATTCATTTGTTCAGGTTATACAGTCGGTTATCAATAGTGTTTAACTTATTTTCTATTGCATCTAATTTTTTAGAATTAGACATTATTGTTGTTCTAACCAATTCATCTTTCAATTCATATTCAGTAGCTGAAACCCAATTGCCTTTTTCTAATGCTTTTTTATTAGCATCAATATCAGCTTTCAAAGTAAAATATGTTCCAGATACAGAAACAACCATTCCAACGATTAGTCCAATAGTCTTTAAGTCAAGTGTAAATTCTGATTTTTCATTTATTTTCATTTCTTACACTCTGATTTATTTGTGCATCTGTCTGCTAACCCTTGTGAGATAAGCAAAGCAATTGCGATTAATACTACATTGTTTATTTCTTGGTCATTGATCCCTATTGAATCGCTAAAGAACAATATGAATAAAGTTCCTATTGCATACCAAAATTTCTTGCTGTCTATAATCTTTTTTAAAATTTCCATAGTTTAAATAATTAAAATGTTAATTCCTAAGTTAATTGTGTAGTTTTCCCTATCAAAATAATTTAAATATTCTAATTGAGAATACAATGACAACGCTTTAGTTAGCTTCAAATTCCCTATCAACCCAAAGTCATAGTCATTAGTGTCTGACCCATATTCAGTCAGTTTTTTGTTTACGAAAAAATAGTTACCATAAGCCAAGACAAAAAATGTATCTCTATGTAAATAATAAGAAAGACCAAACACACCAGAAACAGTGTATTGATTTCCTTGTTCATTTATCCATTGTCTATTGTAGTCGGTAACTAAATGTCCGTATATATTTTGCATTTGTTGTGTAGAACTTGCAACAGTATCGCCATCAGCGTTTAACCATAATGTTTGTGCTTGTTCCCATCTGTCCATAAATCCATTATTATTTCCATCTATGAATGATGCTTCTGAATAATATCCTAATTGCTGAATCGTTAGTGGAAAATCGTTATAATTAGGAAAATCAATTTTAAAGGCATTTACACCATAAATGGGGTGATACCTTAGAACAGAGCCAAAAGACGCTCTAAAGTGTTTAAAATCACGTTTAAGGCGTATATCTAAGGATTTATAGCTAAGGTCAATATAACCATTGCTTGATGATTCTATTTTGGTGCTTGTGTTTTCTCCTAAGTATCTAAGCCAGATTTTATGGTTATCAAACTCTAGCCCTCTGTCTTTTATTTTCTCATATTCAAGAAGATATTCAAAGTTATTCAATGAAGAACGAAATACAGTTGCATTCTGCTCGTTTCCATCATAATAGAATTTAGGCTTCTTTTCGAACTTGTATCTTGATAATTTTTTAATACCTATTTGAAAGCGATAGTTTGCACCATCATTATCGGTTGTATTTATTAATTCACCATTATATTCAAATGTTTCTATTGGTGTCATTGTAGCGTTTAATGATCCACCGCCATACACTGTAGCGTATTTGTAGAATTGTCCGCTACAGAAAAATGGTAATAATAGAAATAAATATTTTATCATAGAATTTTAGTATAAGCATAAGTCATATACACATCACAAGACCATCCACCAGTAAATTCCCCACTTGACCACATTTTGAATGGTTTATTAATTAGAAAACCAGCATCAACACCGCTACCAGGTTGATTTCCAGTAAATACATAACTTGCATCAGCACTTTTTGCACCCATAAACCTAGAACCCTTATCCCAGTATAAAGCGGTTTGTGAATCATCCCATCCAAAAACCAAATCCTTATTAGAAGATTCGGCAATAGCTGCATAGGTGCATAATACAGTAACACTTAAAGGCATTACCATATAGCCACTCAAAGCACCAACCAATATTTTAGAGTCAGTGTGCAACGACTGAACCTGTTGGTTGGTTACAGAGTATTTATCCGTTTGAATAACATATTTAAAGTCCATCTTTTTAGATGTTCCTTGTGCAGAGCCTGTGGTGTCGTTTACGTCTACCACCATAAGCAAATCACCACTACCTGCTTGTTCTTCGAGTGCTGTCTTGTCGGTCAGTCTTTGTCCAGCCATAATTTAATTTTTTAATATAGTTTTTAAGTTTCTTAAAATTTTCCTTGCTAGAAGGATATGTTCTTCTTTTAACAGCCATAAACAGTAATATCTGCACCTTGTAAAAATCCTTTTAATCTATTGCTTCTTGCAACATTGGTGTCTAAATTAATACCTGCATAATAATTTCTTGTTGTTGGGTCTAAGTCAGCACCCGTATTGCTTGAATACTCAGGAAATGACGTTTGGTTATTTCTTAAGTAATCAATGCAACGCTGTCTGTAAAATTCGGCTGCATCAGTAGCTGTGTCCATTACTGGCTTTAAGTCATCATAAGTAGCACTTGAAGATTGGTCTGTTGCACCCATTACCACGACTGCGTTGTTCACGAATCTAAGTCGTAAATAAGGAACAAGAGAAACGAATGCAAATTGAACTAATGCAGGTTGTATGTATGTTTCCACAAGTGTCTTATAAGCACCTGTTAATGTTCCACCTTGAATATCTGATTTTAGTTTAGCGTCAAGGTCTGTTCCAAGTATAGGTAGAATGCTCATATCCTGTGCTAACAAAATATAAGGCATTATTAGGTCGTCGGAAACTGAACCTCCAATTGCTGAATCCTTTTTTAATCGTGTTGAACTTATGTATAATGTATGTTGTATCGCCATAGTTTTATTTTTATTTTACGCCTGGATAATGTCCTTGATTAGGCATATTCTCAGGTGCTATTACTGCATCTTTAATTCCTCGTGGTTTTGGTGTATAGCTTTTAGGAATGCTATCTGTCTTTTTATAATCATCCATACTTTGACCCTCTCTTAGCTCTGTTCCCTCTTTTAATCGATATAGAATCACCTTCCAAGCGTGTCTACAATAAACCCCTCCTTTAAAACGGAATAAATCATATGGACGACCTTTGTGTCCTAATTGCTTGTTCACACCTTCACGACTTGCCTTATCAATATCTTCTAATCTATAAACAAATCCTGCTTTAGCTAATCGCATCATATTCTTGCAGAATGTCCTTGTTGATTTACTTGGTTTTCTGCTCTTTTTAATATACTTAAAACGAACCCTATAATAAGACTTATCTAATGAGCTTGGTTGGTCTTCTTTGCTTCTTATTTCATCAGCAAACTTTTCTTTATTTTCTTTGATTAGTTTTTTCGCCCAATCTTCATAGTCTTCAATTAATCCTTCGTCTTGTTCATCTACAACTTCCCATACTTCTTCATCTATTTGTTCGCCTTGCAGTTCTTCAAATATTATGTTTAAATCATCATCTGACATTTCAACAAAATCATCAGAATCAATATCCTCTTTACTAACACCTTCTTTTTCTTGATCTTCTTCTGATTGTGTCTTAGTAACTTCTAAGTCAATGAAATCAGCTGGTTTAAGCGTTTTAAAGTATAAATCAAGGTTTATATCATTAACAGCAAATATCTTGTCTAAACCCTTTAAAAGCGTGTTCTGGAAAGGAATGATGACTGTGTTGTTAAATAAGCTGTAAGCATCTCTAAGTTCGTCAGCATTATTTCCAAGTCCACCACCCTCTGAACGTATTCCAAAAAGGATTGGTGATGTAACTCTATGTCCTGCAAGTATTTGATTTACCGCTTGTTTACTCATTCCTTCCCAAGCAGATTGCGCATCATTCATTTGGATAGGTTCAATTACAGGTGCAGTTTCTTTTCCATCATTAAAAGTGATAAGTATTTTACCCGCATTTCCACTACCTGCAAATTTAGCATTCAATTGTCGCTCTATTGTCCTTCTTTCTTCTTCTGTTGGAACACCATTAGAAAATCCAACGTGCATAGAAGGTGTCATTCCTGACGTTATATTAGATAAATGAAACTGAGCAATCTCTAATTCCATTTGAATCCAATCTGTCGCCGCCACATAGTCTGGTGCAAAGCCATAGAATAAAGCAGGATTCTTGTCACGAATCATTAGAATTTGACTTGCATTAGCTCTATCTTCTGTTGAAAATGCTCTATAAGGAATTGGTCGGTATTCTGACTTCTTATATTTAGACCAATCAGCACTATAGTAATAAGTATCTATTTCTCCATCTATCATTTTACCAGAACGGATGTATTGTGCAGGAATATGTTTCATCTTAGCTATCTTACTTCTATCTCTTGACCATATCACATTAACATAACAACCACCAAATAGTTTTAAATCCATTGCGAGGTCTTTTAAGACGTCATCATCAGAATTGTGTAAAAGTTCTGTTAATCGTAAATAAGATTCTTTTGTAGCTTCCGATTCGTCTGCATTGGTAGCAGCTAATCCTTCTCCATATATCATTGCACCTATTGACTTAACTAATGCACCGTTGATTGCACTACCTAAGAATAGTTCTAATAGATAATTAGGATAAAGGTTGTCTTCTCCAAAACTTACCCAGTCTTGGTTAGATTTTTCTACCAAATGTGGTATATTATAATGTGATAATTTTACTAAATTTAAATTCATAATTACGAGTTTGTTATGTAAATTGTTCCTGTGTCTGTATCGTTAGTAGTGTATTCTGTATACTCTACACTTGGTGTGGTTGCTGTTCCGTCACTATTTGTTGGTGATAACACAGCATTGATAGTTCCTGCATAAAGAAGATTTAATCCTGTTGGGTCATTGTTTGAGCCTGATGAATTTTGATAGAGGTTGAAGTCATAAAACCCTAACGGACTGTTAGTTGTTCCTATATTAAAATAGGTGAGAGCGGTTGCATAATCAGGTCCGTTTTTTATTGTGACTACAACATATCTTTCATAATTATCCCAATTTGTTGACATATGGTTATATCGAGTGAATCCTGTGTAACGATTTGTTAGTATACCAAGCACCCATTTAGTGTCTGGGTCAGATGTGATCCATTTATCCGCAAGGTCTAAATATACATCTTTTTGGTATATAAGATTTCCATCAGGTAAAATTTCAAGTTGAATCATCTTCCAAAAGTTACATAAACAGACTCTGTGTCTGCATCGTTAGTATCATAGTCTGTATATTCCACCGCAGGGAATTTGTTCGTTCCAGTCTGTTTTGCAGTTAGATTTCCTAATCCTCTCCATAAAACTGTTAGCCCTGTTGGGTCTAAGTTACCAGCACTACTGTTCTGGTATGCAATAACATCATAAAAACCCATAGGTCTTTCTTCCGTTCCAACCTGAACAAACCCATAATTTTTTCTATCGCTTTCGGAAGCTTCAAAGATTCTAGTTCGAATTATAACCTTACTAAATCTACTAGCGATTTCACCATAACTGTTTGAAATACAAGTTGTAGAGCTACCCGTCTGATGACTTCTAAGTTCCATTAAAGGCATTCCATTTGTTTCAATGTTTAGATATCTCATATAAACTTCATTAGTAGTTCCACTAAAAGCAGTGGTAAGACTATTTACACTCAGTTGAATCATCCTTTTTCTTCTTTTTAGGTTTGTCTTCTATAAAATAACGTTCTCTCAACGCTTGATTTAATTTTTTAATATCTTTAGAGTCAAACTCTTCTAGTGGTTTTTTGAATTTAGTTATTCTTACACCTTCCCATTCTTTTTTTAATTTCCAAGCCATAGCGTCTTTATTATAAATATAAATATAAGTTATTTGTTTTTTTTAATAAAAAAAAAGGGGTAATAAAACCCCTTCTTTTCTTTTGTGTTTTGTAGCGATTATGCTTCTGTAATAGACAAGTTAGCTTCATCAGTAAGTCCGTCAAAAGGAAATTTGTCTTGTCCTGGTGTTCCCGCAGGTAAAATGATAAACGGATTCTTTTCTTCGGCAGACACCTCTATTGTAAAGCCAGACATATCACCCTTCGCTGTTCCTGTGACCACTGTTCCTGCTGTTACATCACAACCGTTTGCATATCCTAATAGCATCACATTATCGTTATTGTCTTGCACAAAAACTTGTGGTCTAGCGTAAGCTAACAATCTTAATTGGTATGCTGTAGCTGATGATATTTTTTGCAATGTCAATGACAGTGTTTGTGTGTAGAATGTTGTTCCATTGTTAGGGTCAGCATTTACATTTACTGTCATAGAGCTTAGGTTTGGTCTTAAGGCATACCTATAAACTGTTACAGTTCCTGGTGCTGTTCCATCAGATTTTTGCCATGTGGAAAATCCAGCTGTTGTCATTATGAAAGTTTCAGCTGTAATTGTGTCCACAGCCTCAATGTTTTGATAATAAGTATTGGTGAAATACACATATTTAATTCCCCCAATTTGGTCTTTACAATCGACACCAATCGCCGCTGTTAAATTGCAACTCATATTATATTGTATTAAAAAGTTAATAAAAGGGAGGTATATTGCAACCTCCCATTTTAAAAGTATCTATTAAGTCCAAACAGTTGAACCATATACACCATCTGTTGCTACAGCAGTTTGAACACCTACAGCAAAGTTCATTACAACTCTTACGTTGTCTGATCCATCATATTCGTAAGTAGGTATTAATCTTGCTTCAGTCCAATCAGTTGCAAGGTTAGTTCCGAATACTAAGTTTTCAGGATAAGTGAAAAGGATAGTATCGTTGAACATACCTGGACATCTGTAGATTGGGTAGCCAAAGTAAGTAGCAGTATCAGATTTTGCATCAAATCCTAATCCAGAAATTTGTCCTTGATTAGAACCTGCAGAAGCTAATGCTTGAATGTAGAAACCATAAGTTTTGTTGTTCATGTAGAAACCAACACCTGGTTTAGTAAGTATCCCTGAGATATCAGATGCAGCAGCATTATATACAGAAGCCATATCAGTTAAGATATCACTAGCAGCTAAAGCATCAGCAAAATCTACTTCTGTAAAATCTTTACACGCAGAAGCGTCAGCACCTGCCTCATCTTGTGTTCCATCGTCAGATAAGAAACCTGTTCCAAAAGGAGAAGCACCTTGCCATATTCCGATCTCTAATTGAGCAGCAGCTTTTCCTGCAACAACTTGTAATAAGAAGTCAGAGAACGCTTGTGGTAAGTTACCATTTCTGTCCATTCCTTGACCCATCCAAGTTGGGAAGATTGTTCCTCTACAAATTTCTTCATTTACTTTAAGGTCAGTTAATGAAAGAACTTGCTCAGTAGTTGATGTGTCATTTCCACTAGAGAAACTACAAGCAGCAGCAACAATAGGATTAGCACAAGCTATATTGTTAATTACTGCACTTTTTGTTAAACCATCTAAGATTCTAACATAACCCTTAGCAACTGTGTCAGGACTTCTCAAGGCAGCAGTCACATAAGGCATTGCGTGAACACCTGCATATGTATCACCATTTACAGTTATATCAAATTCACGTCTTTTTGATAATTGAATTTTATTCGCCATTTTATTTATTATTTATTGTTAATGTAATATGCTGTCCTCTCCATTGGTGACAGTTTTCCTAAGTCAACAGTTGTATTAACATTCGTTCCTTCTGGTGAATATGTAATGCCTTCATCAGCAGGTTGTCCGCTTAATTCAACTATTTTTCCTTTTAATTCTTCTATTTGTGTCATAAGTTCCCCCATAACCTCATTAGACATTTCAGTCTTTTCTTCTTCTTCCGAAACTTCTTCTGACAATTCAGCCGATGCTTCTACTTTGTCAGCTTTTAGGTCAGCAACAGCGTCTTCAAGATTTTTGATTCTCTTTTCCATTCCTGCCCAATCTTCAACGTCAGCTTCATCGTCTTCAGCTAATTCTTCTTTAGACTCAACTTCTTCAGACATTTCTTCTTCAGATGCTTCTACATCTTCCGCTTCTTTTTCTTCTCCAAGATCAAGTATTTCAGAATTTTCTCCGATTGTTAATTTGTTTCCATTTTCCAGTGTATAGCTTCCTGCTTGTAATGCTTCCGCATTTCCATCATCAGAAACAGCAAATACTTTAGACCCAATCATAAACTGCTCATCTTCTGTAGCAACAATACGACCATCGTCTAATTTCATTTCAGCGTAGAATTTTACGCCATAAGATTTAGGTTCATTTTTCATTTTTAAGATATTTAAAATTTTTTCGAGAGTTCCCATAACATTAATATATATAAAAGGGTTAAAAATTGTTTATTTCTTTATCGTCTGACTGTCTTATTTTTAATAGCAGCACAGACTTTTGCCGCTGTTTCTTTATTACCGTATTGTTTCATTTGGTCACGCATACAATCATCCCAAGAATACTTTAACATAGCTTTACGTTTCCCATAAGCAATGTATTCTAACATTTTGTATTTTCTCTTTCGTTTCTTTTTTTTACCGTGATTCCCTTCCATTTCTTCACGCATAGTAGCAGAAGCGTGGTCAACACAAGGCATAAATAATTTAACACCATCAACACTATGAGTATGGCTACCAGAACAACCTTTAAACATTTCTGCATATAAATCAGCTTCTTCTTTTGTTCTAAATAATGGTTCACCATCTAAACTTCCAACAGGTCTTAATTCATTAGCTAAAATAACTTCTTTGATTTTATTCATCATTACTTCATCAGGACAGTCTTCACATACTTCGTCTAATATGTCTTTTTGTTTAGATGCTTCAATTAATTTGTCTGTAAAGTAACCTTCAATACTAAATCCTCTAACTTCTTTGTTCTTTATCTTTTCCCAAATGTCAGGATTGTTTTCCGCACTTACTTGAACGAACCAAGTTCCGACAGGCATATTTTTAAAGCCATACATATTTGATTTGTCGTATTTGTTATTTTCTTTAATCCACGATTCTACGACAGTTAAGCCCTCTACTGGCTCTTTGTGTTCTAAGGTGTGATTATTGTTTCTTAAATTCAACATAAATAGCTTCTGTGCTTGTCTTATCGTTTCTTTAGTAAAGAACACTTCATATTCTTCATTAGTTTCTTTGTCTAATCTTGGAATCTTTTTGTCAGGGATCAAAACCGCACCAATTAATTGTTTTTGCTCTTCATCAATTTTAGCAAGTGATAAAAAGTCATTATTAAAGAAAACAAAATTTTCTTCTATCGCAGGGAACTTAACAACAGAGATAGCATCAACACCAAAGTGTTCTGCTGCTTCGTCTATTATTAGTTCTATTAGTTTTTTCTTTTTAGCCATATCATTTATAAATATAAAGTTCTTAATTTTGTTTATAATGTCGCCTGAATATCTAGTTCTTCTTGCAACGCTTGTGCATTAGAAATATCAGTTTCTACTACGAATGCTTGAACAGGTTGTTGCTCTCCTGTTGCTGTTCCCGTTATGTTTTCTAAGTTAGGTATTGTTCCACCGATTCCACCCATTGGTTCAGGTGAAGGAACAGATGGTGTATCACCACCACCGCCACCACTACCTTCTGCACCAGGCAATTTAGTTGACATTATTTTCTTAACATTAGCCATACCTGCTGCAACTGCACCTATTGCTGCGATAGGACCAAATATAGGACCTGCCCCAACAGGAGGAGGTGCTAAGGCAGCTGATGCTGCGGAATAAGTATTGATTAATGCTTGACCTACCGCTAATGCTTTACCTGCCTTTGATTCTTCACCCATTAATGATGCTACTTGTCCCATTGAGTTAGCTACTATTCCTCTTTTTGTTTCTTCGGTTAATTCGGCTATTTTAACTTCTGCTTCTGCTGTTTCTTTAACTACCTTTACCGTCTTTTTTAGACTATCTTGTCTTTCTTTTTCTAACGCATTTAGATTGGTTAATTGCTCTGACCTTTGACCCGTTATTCTTTCATCTAAGTCAGCCAGTTCTGTTTTAGCGTCTATTAAGGCAACCTGTAAATCTATGTTTGTTTTATTACGTGACAATTCTAATGCAGCTAAGTCAATCTTCTTTTGTGCTAACGCTTGTTCTTTTGCAAATTGTTCGTCTAAGACCCTTCCTAATTCTTCGTTAGCAGCTATTCTTTCTTCAAAAGTTAAACTAACATCATCTCTAATTTGTCTTTGTAATTCAGCTTCTTTTTGATATGTTAACTGCAATTGTCTTTGTTGTGCGTCAGCTAACTTAACCTCGTTACGCATTTTGTTTTGTGCTTTAGCAAATTCAACTGTTTCTTTTGCACCTGCTTTTGCATTTTTAATAAAGTCAGAAAAACTTTCATTGTTACCAACTACTGCTTCTTTAACGCCATCAAAAGATTGTTTAGCTATTTCACCTGCTTCTTTAAATTCTCCTTTCAATACTTTTCCTACTGCTTTTCCTAACAACCCTAACCCTTTAACTACTGAAATAACAACAGTTCCAATCTTGGTCATTACATCACCAAATACCGCAGAAGCGATATTTACTTTGTCCATTATCTCTTGATTCGCACTAAATTTGTCAGCTAAAAACTGTAAGCCTTTAATAACAACACCAATACCGATAGCTTTCCACGCTAAGCCAATTCCTCTAAAACCTGTTGATAAAGCATCAGTTCCTTGTTGTGCTTTTTTAGCAGTCCTTCCTATATTGCCTAATTCCTTTTCTACTGCCTCTAATCGCTTTAACGCTTCTTTCGCATCTATGTTTAATTTTACTGTTCTTTCTTGTGACATATTATCTAAATATTATTCTTGTTATCTGTTTAAACATTCTTTTAAAACTTGTGTGGTATTCTTCCATACCATAAGCAAAGTCTAATTCTTTGTCCTTGTATTCCACTAATTGTAAGTGGTCAATACTTGGTATTATTACCTTTGCAATGCTTTCTATATATCTTTTTAATTCCATATTAAAAAATCTCCATTTTGAAATTCTATATTACTACCATTTTGGAACAACGCCCAATTTTCATCAAACCCTAACACCATATTGCTAATGACATTAATATCCATATTAGCGGTTAGCATCCAAGCTCTTTTAGTGTCTGTTTGACTGTCATCTAAACCAAATCTTAACACACCATTAGAATCAATGTCAATGTGAAGTGTGCAAGTGACAGGATTAACGCCTTCTCTGATTTGAAACTCTGCTTCGCCACCTGTTGCACCTAATTGCGTGACAGTTCCCTTGTTAATAACAAAAGCGGTGTAGTATGCTACCGCATCTGTTGTTCCTAATGGGTAAGTTGCACTTGTTCCGCCAACTACTGTGCAAATACCTTTAACTCTAATAATAACATTTGTATTGTCAGGAATATATAGTGGCTTTTCATATGGGTTGCCTTTTGGATAAGCATATCCCCTTGTGTTTCCATCCGTATATCCTGTTAGAACTATTCTATGACTTTCTCCATTGTATTGTGGTCGATAGTTTGCTGTGGACTTGTATTTTATGACTATATCATCTCCATAATAGTTTAATATCTTTTGTCCGAATTTATTGCTGTCACTACCTCTAACAAGCGGTCTATTTGTTCCACCTAATAATCCTGTTAGAAGACTCTTTGTCTGGTCATTGTTTAAAATAGATGTTGTAGCTGTTAAGCTTTTAATTGACATCGGTAAACTACCAGATAAGTTCAAGCAACTATACATTCCAGCATTGTTTGGGTCTTCGTCATTAATGTTAAGATATCCACCATTACACGTGCAACATTCTGGCGTTGTATATACACCAGCCCAATATGAACCAGTGATGTCAGGGGTGCAATCAGGGTCATCTTCTGGACACCATATGAATTGACCAAAATTAGTCGTATTTGATGTTCCTATAGTTCCTATGACATAATTGCAACCACTACAAGTTGAACGTGTATCTAAAGATTTTATTAATGTAACTTTCGTGGATGCTTTTGCACCTACTTGGTAATTTGAAATACCTAGTATTCTCCAATAAGTGTCTTTTATAAATATCTCGTCAGCAAAGCTAAAGTTGAAAATGTCTACTTCGTTTAGATTCAAATAGCATTCCATTATTCTTGATCCGTCAGAATAAAGGTTGTCTAAATATGGCTTCCAATATTTACCATACAAAGTGTTGTTAAACCAACTACCAAAAGTTGGCTGATAATTAAATACACTTAAATTTCCTACTAATGGTGGCGTTCCGTTCCAATATAAAGATTTATTAGCTGGACCTAAGGTATAAGTATTTCCAGCAGGTTGAACATCAAAAGGGCTGCATATAGGATATTCATTTATGTTAAATGCTGTAATACCACTCGGCGTTGCTCTATGTAAATAGATGTCTGTTTGTGATTGATTAACAGCTAAAATGTCAACAGGTGTTCCTCTATACCAAAAAAGTTTAGGTTTTGTTTGTGCTATTTCATTTTCATAGATGCCTTCACTATTCTGTTTGTAGGTAAACTCATATTGAATAGCCATGTTAGGCAATGATGTTCCCGCCTGTTCGTCTTCATTTCTAAAAACTTGACCATTGATATATGGAGAAAACATTGACTCATTCTTCAATTCTCCTGATGCAAATTCATTATTAAATTCATCAATCTTGACGTGTCCAAAAACATTCACATTAGGATATCGTTCTTTAATAGACTTATTATATAAATCTACATCTTCTTGGTCTGTAAGGTGAACAACTTTTTTCTGTAGTTCCGTAGTGTCTTTGACAACAACTTCTTTTGAGGTGTCTAGCTTATCTGTCCAGTTTTTCAATTCTCCACTACCAATAAAGTCATTGTAAGGTTCTATTAATAGATTTGAAGCATTATTGGGGTCTGTTAAAACAACTAAATTAAAGCGCTGAATAATATCTTTCAAGAATCCTCTTTGTGTTAACTCTGGGTCAATACAAGCAGGTATATCTACAGTAGAATCAAAGATGTCATCAGAGAATCCAAACCAGTTCATTTCAATCTTACTATAGTCATCACAGCCCAGCGTAGTATAACCTAAATAGTTGTTAACTAATGTATCGCAGAATACACCACTAGCCAAAATAAGTCTGACTGGGTCTAAAGATATTTCAATCCTTGCAGAATCACCTACAGACATCAAGTCTATTGGTAGAGTTATAGTTGCAGCAGGGAAATTTGTTTGACTTCCTGCTGTTGTGTAACCATTCATCGGAATGTCCACATATCCCCCATCACCATATTGTTCTCCGTTATCTTGATTTGTGGTGGTATTCCACCCTTTTAACTTGTAATGGATTCTGATAGTATTGTTATATCCTGTTATGTTTACAAAATTATAAGCGTGACTAATAGTTATTGTTTCTTGTGTTAGTGCTGTTCTTGTGAAGTAATTATAAGTAGAGTTCCATATATTGTTTTCATCTCCAAACTGAGTGCAATCTCCACTAGGTGCTGTAGTATTAGCAACTGCAATTATAGGTGCGACAGTAAAAAAATCAGTTCCATAGGTGTCACAATAAGTTGAATCTATCCCCAAGTTTCCCCATTGTGCATCATAACCAACACTCATCACGCCACTTGGATTAGCAGAAGAATTTACTGTTGGCGTAACAGCAGACTCTAAATAGTTAGCGGTAGTCATAAATATTTTCCCAAAATAACTGTCATCTATAAAATCTGAAGTATAAGAAAACCCTGCTTGACCAAGAATCTTTTTAAATAATGTTCTTATCTGAATAGCTGGTCTAAACTGCGTAAAACTAACACCAAATTCAGAAGCAGCTTGAACACTACCTGTTTCAGTAACAATACTATTTGTTGCTGTTTGGTCCATATTTAAATACCTTTCTTCATTAGGATCAAAATAAAAACCTTGTGCAGTGACAGACATTGGGTAGACAACCTTTTGAACACTTGCACTTATATCCCTCATAGAAACACCAGCAGTGTTAAGAAAGTTGGAACTGTTTCCATCCCAAGATTTGTAAAGAGTATTATTCGTTGCGTTTGTATATGTATATACGTGATTTAATTCTTCACTATAGCTACCATCATCATTTTTAAAAACATCTCTCAATCTTCGGTTTCCTATTATATTGAAAAGACTTGCACTATTAGAAATCATTACCACTTCATATTGTTGTGCCTTTTGATATACTGCTTTTAATTGTAACGCACCTTCAAACTGTGGAACTGTGCCTACATAAAGAACTGCATCAAATTTCGTTTTTGTGCTAAAGACTAAAGTATCTAAATTAACATTATACCAATTTTCAAAGAACTGATTGTTGTTCTGTGTGAATGGTAGCTTGAACGTTTGACTATAACTTCCTTTTCTTGTTTCTGGTTCTTTGACATCGCTGAACTGAAAGTTCAATGCTACGTTTGGTGCTTCCTGTAAATCTAACTGATAAGTTGTGTCAGATGTTGAAGCAGTTGTTGCCTTTCTATATGCTACTAATCTTATATTCATTAAGAGTTGGTATTAATCGGGTTTGCATATTCTATTTGAATGGTATATTGAATCATCTTATCATTAGCCCTTGTCTTTCTTACAAATGAAGAATCTGTTATCATCACGCCTTGAGTAAATTCTGTATCTACATTTTCCACTATATAAACATCGGTTGACATTATTAGTTTTTCTAATAGGTTAGCGTCTTGCTCTGTTATCCAATCTGTGTTTAAAGTTTCTTTCAATACCGCTGTTACTTGTCTTGTTTTCTTGCCTCGCATAGTATTATTATAATACCACTTAGAAGCATTGAATTTACCCATAATAGAGCTATAGTTATTTCTAGTAACTTCTACTCTTTGTGTTGATTTCTTTTTGAAATTGAAATAATCATAGCATCCTAAACTGTTGCGAAACGCTAGTCGTCTAACTTTAAAACCTTTGCAACTTCCATCTTGTTTAATAAAATAATAGAGAGCAGTTTGTGCTGCTAGACCTGCTGTTGTTCCTCTTATAGTATAGTATGCCCATCCTGAATTGTTTGATGGTCTAGCATCTGTGTTGTCTGATTGTCCTTCTAAATTCTCAGGACCACAACCAAAATATAGTAATCTTTTTGCATCAGTTAATGTTCCACTTGGTGGCGCACCTCCATTAACTGCAATATTTGCAATATATCTAGCACTGTTAATCATTGCGTTGCTAGAGTCATAGTATATAATTTGAATGTAGTCTATGTCGCTGTCAAAGTTTGTTCCATCATTTAAAAACGCCACTGTGTGATAGTCAGCTTCTTGAACATAGTTAAGATATCCTGAAAGTCCATAATCACCAGAAGATGATTCTACATCACTTAAAAATAAGTCTGTGACTGAATTTCCTTGATAAGCTTGGAATGCAGTTCCCTGTATATAATCAGAATCAGTATCTCTTGCAGTTAATAATGGTAACGATGCACCTATATAGTATAAAGTGTCATTGACACTTGGTGTGTCATCTTCTGTTGGTATTGAATTTGCTGATGATCCGTATTCTTGATACCCTTTTACATATATAGTTTGAAGCTGTGTTCCATCAGTTCTATTATCACCATTCACACTAAATGGTGTCACAGGGTTATTTTTACCCAACTTATGTATTGTTTCAAATGGAATACCAGTATCATTCTGGTCAAATACTGTGTCTGTTAATTGACTATTAACAATATCTCTTAAATCAAAGAATGCTCTTGCTGCATTTCCTGAAATATCTACGCTATATCCATTTCTTCTTTGTTTTATCTTAGCTATTAATGTTCCAGATGCGTCATCTAATCTAACCTCTAATACCAGCTTAAAAAAGAATAAACCACTAATGTCGTCTTGATACAGCATATAGCCAATCATAGGATTCCAATTGGTTATTACAGGCACTTTGTCTGCTGCATCTACAGGTTCTTGAACGAATGATATATTTCCTAACGCCATAGTCTATTCTTTTAATGATTCATCTAATGTTGCTTCTAAGTCATTAGCGAATGCTTCTGTTATTTTATCTGTTTGTTTATTTAATTCTAATGTAAATGGTTTACTAAAGAATTGTGTTCTTGTTAATCCTCTTTGGTATATTGCTCTTTGTATTAAGAATGCTAAACTCTTTCTTGGTATAAAACGACCATTTTTATCTCTTGCTTGAGCAAGTGGCTTTCCTACTATCCATTTGTCTATCACACTTCTTGGAGGCATCTTAGATGCAAACTTAAACGGACTTCCTTGTCCTCTCATTCTTCCACTACCTTTATATCCACCTGCACCTCTAACACCTTCGTCAACAAATGACCAATAATCTTCTGCACCACCAAATTCAAATTCTAATGTTACTGATGAATCTGAAGCAGTAACTAAATAGTCATAGTCGTTGTATAATGTGTTTCGACTTGTTGTCTTTTTCTTTCGCTTCAATATGCTCTTACCTTCCTTGACAACATCGCCACCAAGTTTCTGTAGTGCTTGTATGGTATTAGTAAATTCCATCAACTATTTCCTGCTATTGGAACAATACATAGATTGTTTGGGTTAGGAACTTGAACACTTATGTTTGCCGCCCACCCTGTTAGTGTATTATCAAATCTTGCAGTAAAAGGCTCTGCGTTAATAGGTAGACTTAAAACAACATCATCATCAACCCAAGATGTGGAATAAAGGTTTTGATGAAATTCAGCGACAACATCGTTTATAATATTTAGAGTTTGTGAGAATGTGTCAACACGACCAACACGTTGCCTGTTAGGGTCATCACCAATTTCTTCACTAATCATATCCATCACATAAATAGAAAACGTATATGTTTGAACGCCTTTATCCATTGTTACTGTGCCTGGCTCTGCATATAGAATAATATAGTCAGTCGCACCTAGCTTATTCAAATCTACTTCATCCATCATTCCAGAATGAAAGCTATTTATCTCATAGTGCTTTTCTGCTATTGTTTCTAAGTATCCAACTACGTTTCTAAAAGTTATCATAATTGCTTCGTTGTTTGTTATTATAATCTTGCGTATATGCTAAATATGTTAGCGTTTCCAAGATTGGTATTTTTGTTATTTTATCAATGTTTAAGATATCACCATTACAGAGTGAATAGAGAATGTTATACCATCCCCACTTGCTCTGCATACTTACACCTTTTGTTGTTTCATTTCCTGTGCTTTCAAAAAGCTGAGCGAAGTCATCGCTAATCTTTCTCCTAAAGTCAAAAAAAAACCTAAGCTACTTAATGCTATATCCATTGGACAGTCTTTGAAGATTTCTTCTTTGAACTCATCAGGATTATAGCTTTCAATAGTGTATCTTTCATTCCTTTTAAATGTAACCTTACGATATAATATACTCATTATAATATGTAAGTTTTCAATAGGGTTTTTGCAATAATTCTCAAGATCAATATATTCTCCTGTGCTAATTCCTGAAAGGTTAGGAACAAAACCATATTCTTCTTTTTTAAACATAAACGTCTTTCTAAATTCTTCTTTGTCTGGTTCTGTGTCTATCATTGTTTTAATTATCCCCATTATCTCTAATAAGTCTTTGTAAGCCATCTTCTTTACAACAAAGGGTGTAGTGCTACATAATAACGCTAAACTCTTTATAACCTTGTTTTTCTCACTTCCTTTGCCTTGCTGTATTTCTACATATTTTTGATAAGTTTCTATTGTTATGTCAGACCACTTATCAGGTATTGTTAATTTAACCTCTTTCATTACTAATAAATATAAATTGTTATTATTTGTCTTTACGATATATAATACTTCCCAGAATAAGACACCATCAACTTATTTAATGCAACATATCTAACTGCATCAACTGCGTGATTAAAAGCATCTATTGGTTTGTTTGTTATTTCGTTATTCTTGTTTTTAATCCACTTATAGTTTCTAAATTCTTTAATTGCATTAATGCTTCGCTTAGTTATATTCAGCTTATGTCTTTTTAAAACATCAATTCCAATACGAATAGAATCAGCACCCTTTTTTGCAGGTTTGATATTTATTCCACCCATTCTAAATATCTCTTCTATTGATTTAGGTTCAGCACTATCTGCATAAATCTCTATGCTTCTGTCTATTCCTAAGTCTTTGATTCTATGTGCTATATCTTGATTGGTTAATCCTTTCTCATAAATGAGTTCGTCAACATATAAATCTAAATCGTGCTTATATACTTTCACTAAACTTGTAGGGTCAGCAGAGAATCCGAAGTCTAACCCTAATGCTATTTCTTTTGCATTATCTGGAATAGTATCTATTATATTAAATGACGGGAAAATGGTTTCTGTGGCGACCCCACGCTGCCCTTCACCAAAAACCCGCCATAAGTTTTCATCCACTTCTTTTAGTCTTTCAATCTCTTTTACTGTTTCTTCATCTAAGAATGGATTGTCTTTATATGTAGATATATGAAAGTCTACATCATCTCTATCAGAATCTATTATCTGTGTGTATAACCAATGGTATTCATCAGATGGATTAAAGTCTATAATTATCTTGTATGTTGTTCTTAATGCAAGTTGTGTGTATTCTTCAAAGCCAAACTCATTACATTCATTCAAGAATAACACATCTCTCTTTCTACCTCTCACCCTTTGTGGTTGGTCTACACTAATGAACTCAATAACATTTCCATATAGATGATATAATGCACTTGATTTATTATGTAGTCTTTCGTCATACAGATTCTCTTTCTTTAGTATTTCAAAGAAGTCACGCATCGCTGTTCCTCTTAACGCAGGGAATGTTTTACGTGCTATAGTGATATATAGATTCTTACCTTTGTTCTTATAAGCAAATTCAATCAACGCAAGGAGAATTGAATATGTCTTACCGCTTCTTGTTCCGCCTTGTAAAACACAAATCCTTTTGCTTGAGTTCTTTACATCATAATATGGCTTAGCTTGTTTCATCTTCTTCATTGATCCAAGATGGAGGGGTTGCAGTTACATTGACATTCTGGTCAGGCATTCCTTCTATCCTGTCTAATATTTCTTTTATTGCTTTTAACTTTTCATTGTTGTTTGAGTCCTTATGGAACGCTATTTGTATTAACATCTTAGCTATTGGCGAACCGAAGTCACCTTCACCACCCATATTAGTATCTTGTGTTGATAGTAATTCTTTTAATACTGTTGCTACATTTCTTCTTCCTTTTGGTCTTCCATTCTTTTTAGGTTGATTAGTAGAACTAAATCTTGTTGCTTCATTTGGAAACTTATTCATATCATTCCGTTTTTATTCCGTTATTTTATTTGCCTTTTGTCCTGTAAACTGTTCCCATCTTTCTATAATTACATCACAGTATTTATTATCTAATTCCATTCCATAACATATTCTATTTGTTTTTTCACAAGCTATTAATGTTGAACCACTACCAAGAAATATGTCTAATACTATTTCATTTTTTTTACTACTGTTTTTAATTGCATTTTCTATTAAAGGTATAGGTTTCATTGTTGGGTGCAAATCATTTTTTAATGTTCTTTGAAATTCCCATACATCTTCTTGCTTATATCTTTCCCCATAAAAACTACTTCCTGATTGCCCATATACTATTGGCTCATATCTTAATTTATAATCTTTATTAGATAGCGTTGCTTGATTTTTTACCCAAGCTATTATACTTTTCCAATCTAAATTATTTAACCTCATAGCTGATAATAATATATCTAAATCTAATTGAGAGAAACATATATACCAAGACTTAGGATTACAATTGATTAATTGTTTTATAAACTTATCACAAAATTCTAATAAATCTGTTTCTTGTAATTCATCATTTTTTATCTTTTTATATTTAGTGTTAGCACCCTTATGGTTGTGTATTTTTTTTCCATCTTTTGTTGTGTTGCTTAATAACTGTCCTGTAAAATCTATCCCATAAGGAGGATCTGTAAATACCATATCTGCTTTTTCTCCATTCATTAGTTTATTAACATCACTTTCTTTTGTGCTATCTCCACACATCAATCTGTGTTTTCCTAATTCCCAAACATCACCAAGTTTAACTCTGCTTTCTTTTACTTCTGGTATATGGTCATCTTCTGTATTACCTTCTGTAATTTTATCTATATTAAAACCAAACTCAACATCTTTAAAACCCCAATCTTTCAATTCCTCTACATCAAATTCATTTGCAAGTATATCCATATCCCATTCACCACCACTTTTATTAAGTCTTATATTTAATTCTCTTTCTTGTTCTTTGTTAAGTTCTAATACTACGCAAGGTATTGTGATATCATCTATGCTACTTTGCTTTGCTTTTTCTACCCAGATCTTATAACGCTGATGCCCACCAATAATGGTCATATCTTTATTAACTATTATAGGATCAACCAAACCAAACTTATCTATGCTTTCTTCTAAGTCCTTATATTGCTTTTTGCTAATCTGTCTAGGATTGTATGTAGCAGGTTTTAATTTATTTATCAGTATTCTTTCTATTTTCATATTCTTTGAGTCTTTTTTCTAATTCTATTAAACTGTATATTTGAACACAGGTATTCTCTAAGTGTTTTATTCTGCAATACATATTAAAGCATTTGTCTGATTCGGCTTTTATATGACACGACCTGCAAACAGCAATAAGGTTTTCCACATAGTCGTTCTTGGTTTTATTTCTACGTTCAAGGTGATGGATGTCAACTGCTACATCATTACACATTTCGCATAGTATGGTCGAACCTTCGTCATAACCAAAAAAGTTCAAATATGCTTTAGTGTGATTCTGCAACTTCTTTTTTTCTTTTAAGTTTTAAATCATCTTTTAATGATGCTAATACAAATTTACCACCGCAGAAATAACATCCAGTATCAGGACTAATTAAACTAACCCTTGCACATCTACAGCAGAATCTAAACATTTGGTCATCCATTGTCTTCTATTTTACAACTATTAACATATACCTTAGCTAACTGTGCTACTGTTTGTTGAACACAGCTACCACAACTACTTGGCTTCTTATTAGCATTAAATACTTTATTATATAGTTTAACAAGTATTGCTTGGTCTTCTCTTTTTACTGTGCTGCCTATTCTTGGTAATACAGATTCATATATTGACATTTCATCTTCTGTGAATTGTCGAACCTTTGCATAAGGAAACATTCTATTCAATGCTTCTTTTCTTTCTTCACAACCACAGTCATCCCCAAGAACCTTTTTAGCCACCTTATCTATTCCGGTGGCTTTTAAAACCTTTTCGACTGAATCGCCTAAGCCTTTACTTTTCTTCATTGTTTAATCCTTTTAAAATTTTCTTTTTGAGTTTAACGTCATCCAAGATATTAAATGTTCTGTTTAACATTACATTTATAGAATTTGTTATAATGTTCATATAGTGTGGCTGTTCAGCTAAAAAATATTCTTTGCCTTTTTCATCTTTAAATGATAGAACACTGTCGGGTTTAAAGTCTGTGCTTTTACAATTCTTTAATGCTCTTATTACTCTTGTTTTCTTCATAATATTGCTATTATTAATAAAGTTAATACTGATATGGTTATTATTCCAACAATCACGTTGGCTACTATTTCTTCTTCTCTATCGTTAAACATAATTATTTTTCTTTAATTAAATACTTTTTTACATTACTAATTGCCTTAAACAATGTGTTGCGATTGATCTTGGTCGCTTTAGCCATACTATTCAAACTGTGTTCTTCTAAATAATAAACTTTAAAAACTTGAGCATCGAACCAATAAACGTCTTTTAGTTTTTCTTCTATCCAGTCTAAGCGTTCTTCTACAAGCTCTTTTTCTTTTATTGTATAATCAACATTGTCAGCACTTATACTTTCTATTGTGGTTGTGGTGTGGTATTCGTAATACTTATTGTATTTGTAATAGTAGCGACTTGTCTTTGAGTGGTATTGGTTAAGCATTACTCTAGCTATGTAGAATGTTAGTTGATTCTTTTCTATGATTTCATCGATTCTTTCTTGGTCGCATTTATATAGTTCTTCAATTACAAAACTTAACAAATCATCTTTTCCATTACTACCCGCTATGTTGAAAGCCATATCTTTTAGCTTGTCATAGTTCTCAATCAGGTATTTGTTTAACATATCTTTGTAATAGAGGGTATATTTGCCTGTTTCATTAAGTTATATTCTACATTAGATATTCTGCTTTTTTCTATCTCCATTATATTGTCAAATCTACTGTGTAGTTTTTTATAAATATAATTTGCTATATTATCATTTTTTTTCAAATCTCTTAAAATAAAAGATAATTCAGCACCGCTATCAAATAAAATTATCCACAAGTGATTGTTAGTATCAACGTAATCGTCATACAATCTATCCTTACGTGAATTAAAAAATGTTCTTTTAGCTTTCATAATGCTAAGTAACCTTCGATTATTCTTAATGCCTCATCTATTCCCACGCAAACAGAAGCAACATAACCTTTGTCAGTTAAA
>VTLG01014384.1_pt1 | contig 40487 bp, 58 predicted proteins | sample 4694571 | NCBI WGS metagenome assembly VTLG01 (sample SAMN12604809, study PRJNA352737) | marine metagenome | biome: ENVO:00000447; feature: ENVO:00000209|ENVO:00000569|ENVO:01000036; material: ENVO:00002151; isolation source: viral sequences binned using virsorter ... | reverse complement strand
GCGAATAACTTGCACGCCATTACAGTGAGGGCAGGTAAAAGTATCATGTTCTTGTACCTCGCCCCATTCCCCAGAGATTATTATATAGCCACCTACTCTTCCCACATACACCCCACACGCCATTCGGTGTCAGCAGAAGCATGGACTGCTTTGGCTCCTATACCTGCGTTATTGGTGGCAGGAGTGATAAGCTCTCCACCTGGAGCAGCTACCCACCTGAAAGTAGCACGGTGGTTCAGGGGTATCTCCATAAGCTCCTGATTGGATGTATAAGTAGGCTCCGCAGTATGGTTCTCTCCACATGCACTTTGAGCCGCACGGTCAGCGAGGTCTAACAGAGAAGGTGTAACTGCGGTGCAGTTCGCCGCATTAGGATTCGTTATACGTTGGATGGTGTGTAGAGTCACCAGGTCAGCAGGTGACCCCACGTTTGCAATAACGATGTCGTAGATTATGTTCCGATGAACCGTAGATTGAGACGCTATCGTCAACGCTGTAATAGCACTGCTTGACAGATTCTGACTGCCCGAAGCTGAATATCTAGCCATTGTTCCTCCTGGTATGTTGACACTGTATGCACATTATAAACTTATTTAACCGATACCGGCGTTTCAACAACGTTATCTGTTATTGACCGTGACTTCACCGTGTTGTTCAGAACGACACTGGCGTTATTTATGCCTGTGCCATTACCGAATTTATTATTATTCTCCACTACGATACACCCAGCATTGATGCCTTCCCACGTCCATGCGCCAACACTAGCATCCACATCGTCAATCAGAATCTCACCAATCGTAGCTGTACCGCCTGTCGTCTGCACGATGATACGGTCAACCTGGCTATTCTCAGCGACATAGGTTCCTGCACCCCTGTCGCTATCAATCACAAGATTTGGGATTGTTGCGTCAACGGTCATGGCATTCGTGTGACCATCCATCTCACCGGCAATCTGAACACAGCCTGCATTGATTCGCGACCAGTCCATCGTTGGAGCCGAACTATTCCTAACGGTGATTAAACCAACGTCAACTTGTGCGCCTGTCACGCCAGTCACGTAGAGCGATTTATCTAAGCCTGCTTTGCCAAGGTCTAGGTTCTTCAGGTGCAGTTTATCCAGCCTAACGCCATTGGCTAGGTTTATCTGGAGCGTCTGCGAGCGCGTCGCTGGGTCGCTTGCATCAGGTGCGAGTCGCTGACCGTTGATATTGGGTAGCGCGTAGACCGCCCCCGCTTCAGGCCACGTCGGTACATCATTAGTCCCAGAAATAACGAGAGCAAAACTGGCACCGAACCCTCCAGCCACCACCAAGATAGACATAAGTGCGGCACGACCACCTCCAACCCGAATCATATTTGGAATCGGAATCCTAATAGCAGTTAACAATTTGAGGTATGGCAATCCAATCTGCGGCAACCTAGCCGATGGTATCGATATGGTCTTAGGCCCAAGTTTGATTATCATTTTTCCTCCTTGTTAAACCGCCCTGTTATTGCCGCCAGCCCCGCTGTTGTAGGCGTTGCAAATATTGCATACGCCACCAAGATTATGTCAAGGTGAGGCGCAACGGCGGCAGGGTTTGAAGTGGTCTTCCAGACAATGACGATTCCAAGAATCACGAAAGCCGCCACGACTGGCCCTAACATAAGCAATGTCAGGAACTCTGTGCCCGACAATGTTGTCGTTGCTTTTATTCTTAGACTAGCAATCTCCTCTCTAGCTAATGCAAGCTCTTCTCGTATGTCATCCAGTTCAGCCACGAATATTCTGTATCCACCCTATAACCAGCCCCCAGGGAGACGGGCGTGGATAGTGGTAGTAACGAAGAAACCGTATGTCGTTAACTTCACTCACGGGCTTCCAATTCATCCCGCGTAGGCTGGTTAATTAGGGTTCCAGTCCTGGCATCAGATGCAGAATCAATTGCTTCTAATTCATTAGCATTTAGCAATAGGGATGTTGCCATATCTGCAACATGGGAGTCGGCTGACACGCTGAAATTTGTAGCTTGAGTTGTGAATAGAACGTCAACCCATTCACCAGTAGCGATTTTACGAATGTTGCGGTACAGCATGTTTCTCCTCTGTGAACGGCCTTGGTGTAGATAGATATTTGCCAGGCTCATCGGGGCGTATGTAAATCTCAGCTTGCTTTGGTTCTGCTCCATCCTCAATCAATGCACGGATGCGCTCGTAGGCGAAGTCTGGCAGTTTATGGGTGGTAATCAGCCAGGTCAGATGGACTACGTGAGGTTCCATCGGGCAAGTACCAGGCAACCATCTAGCCTCGTATTCCTGCCACCCCTCGTGCTTAACGTGCATCCTCTCCAGTTCTAATTCCGATAATCTGGTAGTTCCATTCTCAGCCAGAAACTCTTCCAGATTTAACTTAGTCCCATGCACCACAGTCTTGTACTCTGGGCTGGCAGAAGTCTTGTGGACGGTGACACCGTTGCCAAACGACCAGTTCTTAGGGAACCAGTCCCAGGTGATACCGTCATGCTCTAGTGCTGGACTCATTACGACCTCCAGCGGATAAAGCTCCTCATTCGTTCCATTTGCAAATACACCTTTCTTGCGGTACTCAACGGCTGAATCATGTTCCAACTCACCAAGCATCTCCACTTCCTCGATGGCAAGTTGCAAGCCACCAGCATGAAGTCCGTTCTTGGGGAATCCAGCAAAGATATATAGCATCGTTTAACTGACTGCCATCGTATAAACATGAACTTCATCAATGCCCATCGTTGTAGATGAGCTACCTACACTACCTACCACTATCCAACTCGTAACGTCAGCAGTGGGTGCGGTGTTACTCTCATTGGTGTTAGGTGCAACATCCGCTACCCTCCGAGTAACGTCAGTTTTGAATACCGTTTCGATACCTCCTGACATACCAGCGACATAATTCGTGACACGCCCTCCCATGATTCCATGCGCGATACCAGATTGTGCCTCATTAGTGCCATCGGTATCCCAGAGAGTACGGCCTCCGATTTTAGTTGAATTGAGTTTAAGCCCCCCACGCGCATCATTTGCCGCACCGCTTGATTTACGAAAATCAGCAATATAATGGATTGGGGTAGCCCCAGGTATATTAAGACTTCCAATGGTTAGTAAATCCGTATCACCTGTACTCGTCGTTGTCGCTTCGGATGTATCCCCTCCAACCCTGGTGACTGCGCTCCCAACATACGTCTTAATCCTGCTAGCGGCTGTTTTTCTATTAGTACCACCTGCGCCATCGTCAATAATGAATAAGTCAGCGTCAACTATAGCCGCGCCGATGTCAGTGGCACCGTCGATGTCGAGGTCGGCTACCGAGGTCGAGGATGTGTTGAGTTTCCTGCCTGATGAATCAAAAAACGTCCAGGGCATATCTACTCCCTCGCTGGTAGCTCAGTGGGCCACTTCGCTTTCAATTGTTCTGGGGTGTCCACGTCAGTCGTGATGTCGAAGGTCGCAGGCAAGTCCCTCAACACCTGTTTCTCTGTCCCAATCGTAGCCTGGGCATCGGTATCGCCTGCCTCAACTGCTCGCATAAACGTGATGTCCTTGGCGGCGAGTTCCTTGTTCCGCTCTGTACGGATTACGTTCATGTGGATAGTTCTGGCTTTGGTCATATTTACGTTTACTGGCATCAGTCACTCCATTCCCAGGCGTTCCTGAAGTATCGGTCACTAGGTAAATCAGTGTCTTCACATTCAGCCATTACAGATAACGCTCTATGACCGTCTAACCCAGCAGCGATTGCATCTCTGGTATGTATCGAAGCATCGAATTTAGTTGTCATATCTGTAGTGCGGCTCAACTCAAACAGAGTTTTAGTTAGTTTATTACCATCAGCATCATCTCCTGCGATTTCGGTAATAACTAATGAACCACTAGATGATAATGTCAAAAATCTCTTAGCCATTATTGGTCACCAAATACAACGGTTGTACTTTCACGGTCATCCAAAGCATTACTTTCGGTTTCATACATATTCAAATCAACCGACCCAGCGGCAAATGAAGCAACTGGATGTTCAGGGTGTATGTTCAAAGTTGTCGAAGCGAAAGCATGGGATAATGGAACATAATTGGTGTTGGCAAAATCTGTATCAAATACGATAGTCCTGTCACCTGTTCCACTATCGGTCACACTCGCTACGTTGTAATCTCCAGTCTGTAACGCTCCAGCCGCGTTTATCTTGCACCATACTTTTGCCGAACCAGAAGCATTAGCATCAACGTAGGTGACAATCCTACTAGCGGCTGTCTTAACATTCGTACCGCCTGCCCCATTGTCAATGATGAACAAATCGGCATCGACAATCGCTTCACCTACATCAGTGCCGCCGTCGATGTCGAGGTCAGTCAATGCCACTGGCCCAAAACTTGTCAGAGCTTCGCCGCTACTATTGTAGAAAGTCCACATATCGCTAACTCACATCTATCTCATCACCCCAGACGGTGATGGTAAGTTCCGAGGCTTGTTCTCCGTCGCCACCAAGGATGTCATCAGCATCCAGTGTCATAGAGCCTTCCCATTCAGCCCACCCACCAGCCGCTATCGTGGCCTCTGGAATGATGGTTGTGGCCTCAGTGTAGGTCGTACCAGTGGTATGAAACAGCGTGAACCACAACGCTTCGGTGTCGTTGTTCACCACCGTAATATTCTTGATGATGGTTTCATGGTTAGCAGGCACCGTATACAGCGCACCCGCCGTGGTGCTTAATTGGCTCTGGTGCAAGAGCTTAAAATTATCTGATGGCATCTATCCTCCTATGCGAAAAAGAACGGGTTGGGTACGCCGCCGCCTGAAGCGGCTAATACACCATTGGTTGCGGTAAGATTCGCTCCTGCGATAGCTGATACGAAGTCAGCGATGGATTCCTTCTTAGTCGCATCGTCGTCAGCATCAATGAAAGCAATGCTGTCGTTGGCAACTGCAACAGTTCCGGCAGCTACGCCATTCAGGTTGATGGTGATAGTGACTGCCGCAGTTTGAGAACCGCTGTTCGCAATCGTAGTCCCACCATTGGTAGCATTAGCTATGGTGGCAACATAGTTACCAGTGGTATGCGTCCCCAAGGTGATGAGATTTGTTAATGCCGTCCACGCTGGTAGACCTGATGCAAGATTGAGTATGTCACCATCCGTCCCTTTTGCTAATCGTGACAGCACGGTAGAACTAGAGGCGTACAAGATGTCACCCGTAGCCTGTGAATCAAAGGCGTGTCCATCAGTCGCAATGAATTCTGCCTGGGTTAACTCAGTGCCTGGGTCTTTGTGCTTGAACTCGTTAGCCATGTGTCCTCTCTATGCTGGTTCTTCTATTCCCCAGACCATACCAGATACCGTGGAGCCAGATGTGACATCCAACTTCAACACACCGTCAGCGGCAGACAGCAAGATGCCATCACCAAGGTCAGGTGAATCGTGGATGCCAGCAGCAGCCAGGAGTGGTGTCTGGGCTATGACCGTACCTGAAGCCGCGCTGTCTTGGAACTCTAAAGCAGCCGCCGCAGAAGACGACAGACTCCAGCCCAGGAGGCGTATCCTGCTCCCTGACTGCGGTGTCCAGACGGTCTCCTCAGTGCCTGCCGTGATAGCGTTGGCGTCTATCATCTTGAAGGTGCTAGCCCTATAGGCCGCCTTTCTGTCGGTAGGCATTAGAACGGCTCCGCTACGGAGTAAGCCAGGTCTTGACGACCAGAACCACGCACATAGATAAGGACGCAGGTCACATCGCTGCCATCATCGGAGATGAGCTTGGCAGTCTTGTTGAAGGTGTGAGGGATGCGACCAGGGTGTCCCAAGGTTATGGGACGACCTAGAGCGGAGGTAGGGGTGACACTGGGTGCCCAATGGAGACTGTCGCCAGAGGGACAGACCACGATGACATCACCAGCGTTCTGAGGGATGGTGGCACCTGCGTCCACCAGGTTTTCTGCGCTAGACCCTAAAGCTAGGGACTCAGCATGGATTATCTCGTCCTTGGAAGGGATTACTTCGGCCATTTAGGCACCTCATGTAATGTTCCAAGTCCGTCCCCACCCTGCTAGTCGGATGCGCTCTGTCTCTTCAGCGATATGCTTCCGCTGTTCGTCAGGGTCAGAATGGTTTGGAACGTCTATTATCGGTATATTGTGAGACTCCAGCCAATCACGGACAGTCTCAGGGTGTTCCTCGTTGGGCCACCCTCTGGAACGGAAGATGGAACGTACCATCTTAGCAACGTGGCGTACGTCTTCACCTTGCTTTGCGGCATCTAGGATGCCTGTAAAATCACGGTCATCACTTTCAGTTATAGCCTCGACAGTGATACCCGCATCGCTCAAGGTAGCCTCCCAATCCTGGTGGGCTTTAGAGCGTTTGTGCATCGTCATCTGGGCTGAACTTAAATCGGTCTTACCGCATGGGCAATCAGTACGAGTCACCACGATATTTCTCCTTCGTCACTACAGCCGAATAGAGCCACTTGAGCCACCAGGGAGGCTGCTTGAAATAACCTTCCTTGTGTTCCAGTATCGGCATGGTGTTATTGGTCAGGAAACTTGAAGATTCACCCTCCCATGGAGCTTTCGGGGGAGAGACCTCTTCTAACTGTCCACGCTCAATCAACACCTTATCTACGCGTCTGCGTAATTCGAGCCACTGTTCAGGAGTGTACTCCGTGCCAGCCAGGTAGACATTACTGCCTTGAAAGGACACGTTGCCGCTACCTATCACCAGGCTGTTCAGGACTAACTTCCCTGACTCGAAAGGGAGTGCGCCTTTAACGGGACGCACTCCTAAGTACCTTTGCTTGACCAATTACACCACCAGCAATACGACAGAGCAACAGAGCATGAGGGGGTCATCCCCACCAGAGCCTTCAGCCGCCTTGTCTACGTCTACCGCAACCACGTTACCAGGTTTGATTATCCCAGTAGCGTCGAAGGCAGCAGATACGTCTGCACGTTTGATGTCAGCAGAGGCCACAGTCAATGCGGCAGCAGTGATACCATCCGTCGTGGTCGTGGTGGTCTCGTCGTCCACACCGCTCGATACGTCGATGGTGTAGGTATCAGAGGCGTCCAGTGCCGTACCGACACCGTTCCACCACAGGTATTGGATGACATTCCCCACGGTGTTCTGGGGCACCATGAAGGTGTAGCCAGCCGCCTCGTTGGCAGCAGCCAAGAGAACACCGGTGAAGTCGCCATATTGGGAGTAAGCCGCTGTACCGTCAGTCATGGGACTGAGGTTCACGGTTATCTCATAAGGGGCCTTAATCTCAAAGGCCACCCTAGAAGTATCGATACAGAACCCGACCACCTGCATAAGGTTCTCTGCGCCCGTAGGACGGGTGGCAGTGATTTCACCTGCTGTGGTGGACAGATACATCGTATTACCCTGCGTGTAAGGAGCGTCTATATCATTGATGATACCGCTCCGGCAGAGTACGCCTACGTCGCCAGAAGCGTAACTGTTGACAGCCACAGCCTCCGCGTATTTCGTGTTGTCGTCTGCGTCTGCGAGTTCCCAGTCGGTACCGTCAAAGTAAACCATGTCTCCGGCGGTTACGGCTGTAGAACCGATAGTCGCAGCAAACTTATCAGTTGCTTGCTCAACGTGTGGGTCAGCCATTATTCATTACCTCATCATCAGATTACGGAACTATACTCAACGAGGTTGGTTATTCGTTGTTAGGCAGCGGAGTCGATACCAGCCAATGCCGCACAGGACTTGGCCGAATAGATTACCGCGTTCAAGTAGACAGCCATCCGGTAGACATCTTCGTTCTTGTCGAACTTGGTGCCCAAGCGTTGGATGTCTGGGTCGAGAACGGCACCATTGTGGATGACAGTCCAACCCTGCTTCTCCTGGCCTGTCTTGCAGGCATAGATGGTAGTAGCAGTGGAGGAACCCCAGCCAGCGGCGTTCTCATATTGTTCAGAGTTGGAGATGTAGTCATTGATGACTACGGGTATGCCATTGTAAAGGGTGTACTGGTGACCGAACATCTCAGCAGAATTGAGCAATACGCCGGAGCCAGTCGCCCTAGCAAGGGAGGTCAACTTACGACGCATGGTCTTGTTCATCATCAGGAAGTCCGGCTTACCGTTCTCCACGAGGTCAATCATAGCGTCCAGGCGGTCAAGGGTAAGTTCGGTCTCTGCTCCAGCGATGGTGGAAGGCTGTGAGCCGTCGTCCATCATAAGCATACGAGAGTCGCTGATGAGGAGGGAGGTCAGTCCCTCTGGCTCAGTCGAAGTGCTACCAGAGTTACCACTAATCAGAAGGTCTTCCAACTTTCGAGCAACGGACTTAGCCATCTTGGAAAGGAGGACGGCTTCCTGGGACTGCACGTTATCGGCAGTCTGCATGGCAAACCGGTCTAGAGGATGCTGGATACCCACAGTAGTGAGCGACACGGTCTTCTTCGTGTATGTCGGTTCGGTGTCAGACCAGATGTCTCCTACCTGATGGGTAGCAGCGGCACCCAGTGTGTTCTCCCTGTTATAGACCAGAGAGTTCCCACTGAAGCTAGTGAACTGTAAGAAGGGGGCCAACTCAGATGCGGTGATGATGTTATCAAACACACCAGCCGTAACATCGTCATTAGCCAACTTTTGGTATTCAGAAAGTGTTGGCATCTTATTTCCTTATAGGTTACGTCTTCTCAGCCCACGTTCTATGAGGGCTGAACCACGGAGTTCTTCATTCCCGCCTGCGATAGCCGCACCTGTATCCAGGTCAGCTATGCCTGCTTTCTCAAGGGCTTTCTTGCCAGCGTTCTTTGCTTCATCAGCAAGTTTTTGACGCTCGACTGTCGCCCTTCGGCGTTCTTCTTGGGCAACCATCTTGGCGGCTTCTATCTGGATATTGATGATATCCTCGAAGTCACCTCTGGTAGCTTTAGAGCCTTCTGCCCAAGCTGCCTGCCAATCGCTCTGGAGTTTCTGTGCATCATCCTCACTGATGAGGATATTGTCACTCTCATCCTGAACGGTGGACATGAGGCGGGATTGCTCTTTTTCGTAACGGGCGTTCCAGTCTCTGGTCGCCTGTCCTTGAGCTAACTCCTGACTAACCCGCGATATCTGGGTCTGCGCTTCATCAGACATATCCATCTTCCGGTCTTCCATGTACAAGCTGAAGACCTTCTGAAGTGCGCCCACACTATCTCGGATACCAGCCAGTTCCGCGTCCCTGTCCGTATCTCTACGGCGTTGCCCGTCCTTGGAGCGCAGGTCATTCTCTAACTTAGCGACCTGAGCCTCCAATACGGCATTTCGCGCTCTGATATCTTCTTCGGTTGTCTCTGGGGTAGTATCTTCAGACACTTCTTCAGGTGTCTCCTGTGGTGTCTGTTCCTCTACCTGCTGTTCTTCGGGTGCCGGTGTTGTCACCATGCGATGCTCCTCATGTATTTAATAGGAGTAATCACTGCGGAAAGTGTAACCCTTCCCGTAAATTCCTGTCAATTTCAATGGTCAATCTTTCAAGCGTTCTAAGTAATCTTGAATAAATACAGACTCTTGAGAAGAGTTGTAATATTTCCACAAAGCATTACGAACATCTTCATTTGTCCAAACTACTTGTTTCTTAAAAAGCTGTAACTGTCTATCAACGTAGTTCACTATCTCTTTACGCTTCTTTTTTTCTTCCGCGATTTCTTCAGAGTCACTCGATAAAACGGTGATGCGCTCTGTACGAAAGTCACCTTCAGGATAAGCCATGTGTGCGTTGTAAACCCTAGCAAGGTCAGCAGGGATATTCAACGTTGCAGTTGTTCCCTCTTTTGACCAAATAGGTATATCCCCTTGGCTATATAACTCAGGAGAATCTAAGATATTCCGAACTTCGCCCCAGTAATCTGTCCCTAGTACTTTTTTAGCTTCCTTAAATAAAGCAGTTTCACGAGTAGGAGATTTTAAGCCTGTATTCTTATCAACATAAGTCTGAAAAGATTCATCTTGATTCCGCAACCACACCTCTAATTCTTGCCAGCGGTCATCATTCATAGGCATTAAAGTTCCAACACCAGTTACCGCATCAGTGACTGTTTGAATCTCTTCCATCTTGGCGTAATAGACATCCAACGGACTATTAATCTCATCTTTGTCGTAATTGTAGGTGTTCTTACGAAGAGATATCCATTGAAGCATAGTCTTTTCGTAATTTAGTTTCCAATCCCTAACACTCAATTCTGGTGGGATAGCAAGCATCTGCCTATCAGATTCTTCTTGCTCTGCCACAAAGTTATCTTCGTCATCCCAGGCTTTGACACGCTTTATCGCCCAGTCAGGAGCGTTACGCTCTTTTGCTAACGCACGAGTCAATTCCTCTTCTTTAGCAAAGGTACTAGGATACCGCATCTTAAATATCTGTTGTTCAGCAGGCTGTAAGTCACCGAACTCTACTATCTCTTCAGGGAGGTTGAACTCTAAAGTCTCACCCTCCCATTCAACTGTAATCGTTTCACCAAGGCTGACATTATTTTCTCTGACAAAGTGCTGTAATTGCTCTGCTCTGACACCCTTGTTGTCCCTCATGCCATCGTATTCGTTCCACTCACTTGTCCTCATACCCAGAGCAGAAGCAGCGACAGTAGGCAATTTCTCACCATCTAGTACGCCTTGCAGCATGAAGGGCAATGCACTTTTACCTTGTACTTTGCCAAAGTCTGTCCAACTATCGATGCGCTCGAACGGGTCTAGGTCGAACTCTCCACCGGTTTTTGCTGCTGCTAATTCACCGACTTGCAGCACAGCTTGCGTTCCGATTGCACCACGACCACTGAGGAATTGTAGAAGCGGGTTATCCCGTCGAGAGAAGATTTCACTTTTCGTGGGTGGCTCTCCCGTAGTCGCAAGTCGATAAGAACCTACAGCTAAAGCAGATACTAATTGAGCGATTGAGCGTATCTGACCGCCCACGCCTATCCAGTCACCATTGATTTGGTGGGATAGGAACCGTTTGCCATTCAATGGGTTAAGACCTTCTTTAATCTCATCCCAATCCTTACCAAGAGCTATCCCTGTCACGATGTAAGTGGTGGTCACGCCAGTTGCTAAGGTCGCTAACGTGCGTAATGCTCGTCGTCCTTGCGCTGTTGAAGCATACCCACCTACGATTTCACGCTGAACGTCTTGACGTACACCACCAGCCAAATCTATATCTACGTCATAGGTAGCGGTAGGTGCTTCTTTCCCGCGTAGTACGGTCTTTTGTATCCCTCGACTCAATCTGGGGGAAACAGGCTCTAATGCCCTTGGCACCATCTCTAGGGGGACACCGCCACGGACTGCATCACCGACCAAGGCCATGGTCGAACGGAGTAAACGTGGCGAAAATGCTACCCAGAAACCTTCCGCAGACATCCGTCCTGGCCCTATGCCCAATGCACGAGCATCCAAACCGCCTGTAAGGTTTCGGATGTACTGAGCTAGTTCTGCGTCTGTGCCCTTCCAACCAACCCTGGTGGACTGCAATAACTGCACCCGTGCTTCACCAAGGGCCGCGTTGTACATGGCCCCGAAGCGACCAAATGTTTGTTTACCAAGGGTGCGTAAGTACCGCTGTGCTGCGTCTCCTGTCCCTGTTTTCGATTGCAATACCTCAAACAGCTTGGCAAATGAGACACCTTCACCCGTATCCAGCGCAGCAAAGAACTCCAGGTCACCTATAGGGACACCATTACGGGCCAGCCATTGGAAATCAGCTAGGTTCTTATAGATACGGCGGCTCTGCACAGTAGGGTCTAAAAGAGCCTCGTAATGTACCGCCGTCTGCACACCCCACGCTTTAGGATTGGAGGCCATCACAGGAAGACCTTGGATGAATGGCTCTGCGGCGTCAAGCGTAGATACCAAAGACCTCTTTACGTTCACCAACGACACGACACCGCGAGTAAACCAGTTACCTTCACGCTCACCGACATTGATGACTTTTGCCAGCAATTTCGCATCTTCTGGGGTAAAGTATCTATTACGCCATTGTTCGACTCTTAGCTCTTTAGGTTGGTTCGGCCCCCACAAAGCTCCGTCAATAGTATGGGTATCCTTAACGTGGGTCATGAATGTACGACGGTCACTTCTAGCAGCAATAGCAGCTTTTTGCGCGTCCACTAAGTCCTTGGTTAGTTGTTCTTGTTGGCCTCTTAAAAATGCTAGTACAGCTTGTTGGGCACCTTGCTTGTCACGCACCCTTCCAAGTTTTCCTTTCCCTGGGTCAAGCAATCGGTTCAATCTATTCTGTAATCGTTCAATCTCACGATTCAACTGGACAGACCTAGTTCGTGTAGCCCCACGCTGTCCGGCTTCCTTTAATGCCGTCGCAGTTGCGCGGCGTAAGTCATCACTTGCCTCAGCAGTTAATTCCTTGGCGACTTGTAACTCTTCGTCAGCTTGGTCAGCAAGTTCAGATAACGTTCGTTTACGAGCATTAATAATATCTACTCGACCTGCTGCTGCATCAGCAGCCCTGCCAGCGCGAGTCTGTTCAGTACCTAACGTCCTAAACTGTTGTTGCGTTAAATCTTGCTGCCTTATCTCGCTAGCTAGAACTGAAGGAGACTCTCCCGCATAAGCACGCGATGATTTAACCATCGCATCACGAGCACTGACCAACGCTTCATAACGGGCATCTAACCGGCGTAATTCGTCAGCGCGGGCACTGGCACTGCCTGTTGTGACTGCTACTTGAGACCGCGCATTTCTTACCGCTGTCGCCGTCTTCGCTTGCAATCTGATTGCTTCGTTCAGGTTCTTTCGTGCAGCGTCTAGATTCTGTCTCCCTGGCGCATCTCCAACACCTACCAAATCTGGTAAGTCGTCTAAAAGACTGCGTAATCTTGCCAGTTCCGCGTTGAGTTTAGTTTCAATCCCCTCTTGTTGAGCGACTCCACGACCCAACGTCTTATCAACACCAATGGCAAGACGTATCTGCCCTGCTAGTTTTTTACTCTGCTTGACTAGGTTGCTGTATCTGACTGCCGAATCTACCGCAGCGTCATGGATACTTTTTGGAACCAACTGACTTCGTGTCAGACCATGTTCATCTAAGGCGTCATCAAGTTGTTTCTTGACAATCTTGCGATAAGTCCACCGCATATAGAGTTCGATATCTTGGCGAGGGTTAGTCCCGTATTTGATACCTTGGGCCATACCGTCAGTCACTTCATCGTAATGACGGCGCAAGTCAGCCGATAATCCTATATCCGAAACATCTACCCCCCGTATCTCTTGTACGTTATGCGGAACGTAGTAGTCCCCAGCGGGTCGGTTACGGATATTTAGAAAGATGCCTTCGTCATCAAGAAGTCGGGGGACTTCTTCGTTGGTCATCCGGTTCACATCATCAATAAGCTTCCGTGCTTTATCAGAGATGAACTGACTGTATTGGTCAGGTTTTTCAAATACTTGTTGCCACTGAGCTACGACCTTACCCGTACCCTTATCAAGCCACTCCCCCTTGCTGTTCACTGGTATGACTCTATCTTTGACATCCCCGAACACTCCACCAGGTCGGATTTCATCGAACTGGCCTATATGGCGGTCATAGACAGAGGCCATCGCAATCTTGACTAGTTCGTGGGCAGCCTTTACTTGCCTCCCATGTGCGGTGGTTATCTTTCCTACAGCGGTAGAACGCGTGATGGATGGCCCAGCGATAGCACCGATGACTCTGTCTGTGACTTTACCTAGAAGGCCAGTAGATTCACGGGTGACCACTTCATCAACGACAGATTGCATACCCCGCATCGGGACTGCGAATTCGTTGACTCCGCTATCCAATGCCAACTTGTACTCATCCCGAAGCAACTTCCACTGCGCCCGTTTATCTGACAGCGATGTGACTGGGAATCGCCCCATCTCCTCACCACGGCCAAGGAACTCCTCCCACCTGGCAGCAGAACCTTCTTGAGTTACCCAAGGTACCGGCGACAACCGTTTCGCGGCTGGGGTAGCTGCTATGACCTCATCCATCTTGGCCGCTAATGTACCTGCTATCTCTTCCAAGGCGTCATCACTGACATACCCCGCTTGAGCAGCCCGACCCCGCGTTATGAATAGGTCGATTAACGGTAGGTACTCTGGATGGTGCAAGGCTTGAAAATCGCGACTTAATGCTCCTCCACCTGCCCGTGCGATTTTGGCACTGATAGTAAATGCTTTGAACATCACCACTGGGTCAGTGACGATACCCAGGACTATCTGTTGCCACATCGGCCTGTCTTTGAACTCTTCGTAAGCAGCAACAAAACCATCTGTGAATAGCGTGGGTGCTTCGATATCACCAAAGTCTCCGCGTATGAGAGCAGGCAACTGAGCAAAGGTTTCTGTCACCGTCTCTGCGAACACCTCCAAAGGTCGCACAACCCACTCCAGTCCGTCCAAGAAATCAGCCCTTGTGCTAGGCTGGTCACCGAATCCACCACGTTTAGCTAGGGTTTGCGCCAGAGGCTTTGGCATCGCTTTTTTGGTCGCCGTACCATCACGGCCAATTACTGGATAGTCCACCCACTGGTCACTGGGGTCGTCTTCTAGAAGTTGTGCCGCTGACCAAGGTCTATCACGGACGAACTCTTCAAATCCTGGGTCAGTGAGTTCGTCCAGACCTCCCCTTCCTACGGGAGCTTCCCAACGATTCTCACTTTCTATCCACGGGTACGTGTTCGTCTTGATGGTCGGGGCTGGAGCTTCTATCTGTCCTGCTGCAATAAGCCCCCGTTCCCTCTCTGGGGATAATCCAGCAGGGAATCTTTCAGCAACCTCTGTCCTCGTAAGCGGTGCTTCTCTCTCTACCGTTCCTAGAAAACTGTCTTCGGGTTCTTGGCTTGTGAATGTTCTCCGCTCTTCTCCGTATGGACTGCCAGCACGTTCAAATTCCTCGATACGTTCTGCCATCGTAGATTCACGCGGAGGAGTTGCCGACGGGGGTAACTGGATATTCTTCGCTGCCTGGTCAGCGGCCAACCAAGCCATGTAGGCACTACTACCAGTTGCTAACGGCGGTGGTGTAGACGGTATCAACGGCTGACGAGCAACAGGAACCGGAGCATCCCATGGCGATTCGTCATAACGGGGGTGCAGATTCTGTGCGTCCCGTTCCCCCTTACCTAAGAAAGGAAGGTCGTAAGCCATTACCGTACTCCTCTGCGACCAAGAGGTAGCATCCTGCTGGTCGGAAGTCTAGTGCCACTTGGCATAGCGGTTTGTAGCTCTTGCCCAAAAGCACGAGACGGGATACCCGCCTGTCGAGCCAAATCGAAATACACATCACGCGACTCAGGCGTCAGATTGGTCAATGCTTGCGCTGACGGCAACGTAAGACCTGCGGCTTGAGATAGATACCCACGAGACGGCGTGATGGGTCGGCCTGCTTGTAGTTGACGTATACCAAAGGGCAATTCACCAAAGACGATGCCGCCTTGCTGGTAGGCACGGCCTGTCGCCTGTGCTGCTTTGATGTCCCTCTTCGTTGCTTTACCTAAAGGCAGGATGTGGGTGCCTGGGGGCATCATAGCTATCTCAGGGCCTTGCTCACCTACCACGGTGATTTCACCTGGTTGGACGGTGCCACCACCTGCGCGAGGTTTAAGTCCTAATGACTTTTCAATGTCTGCGAAAGTAGTGCCAGGTGCATAGCCTGCTAGTGTCGTTGGCGGGTCACTCCAACCCTGTTCAATCTTATTGACAAAGGTTGGTGCCCCCGACCTAGGTATGCCCTGCAAATCCTCACCCCATGGCTTCTCAGGCATACCAGCACTAGGCTCAAGCCCACGCCCTACTATGTCCAAGTCGGCGTCAATCGCAGCACGGGCCTCGGTACGGATATCTTCCTGTTGCTGTTCTGCTTCAGCAGCTAGAGATGCCTGGTGGGCCTCAATGGCCCTGCCACCGATGTTGTGATAATCTGCGGGGTCAAATCCAGCATCTAGAGCAGCCCTAAATTCTTCCGCTTTTTTAATACCAGCAGCTTGCCTTTCAGCCTCAGCAGCCTGGGCAGTGGCAGCGGCTTCAGCAGCGGCGGTAGCTTGAGCCTCAGCGGCGGCAGTATCAGCGTCTTGTAACTCCTTTTCAGAGATTACCCTCCAGCCAGCAGGATTCTCACCGCTTTGGAATTGGTCAACAAGTGCATCAGCGATATTCGCAACTTCGCCTTTATCGTTCACCATCGTGGTGGTGCCTTCTTGCTTTACCCTGGTGCCAGGAGGTGCTGTTTGAATCTCCGTAGGGGTTTCTTCTCCAGCGTCTCCAGTAGTAGAGGTAGCAACATCTCCTCCAGTGTCTCCACTAGTAGAAGCCGCAGTAGCAGCAGCAACTTTAGCAGCGGATTCAGCGGCTCTTGTAGCTTCCTGTGCCTCAAATGCTTCCTGCGCTCGTTGCTGTTTAGCCGTTTCACTTGCCACGAAGAGTTGATGTTTCTCTTCTTCGCGGCGGTCTTTATTCGCGATGGATTCAAGACGGGCTTGTAATGTAGGGTCTTCAGTAGCCGCAGATATCTCCTCACCTGTAGGGGCACGGCCTGCTTGGGTACGGCGTTGGAAGTCCTCGTATGCTTGTATAAGGAAGTCAGCTTGAGGGCCGACACGCTGTATCGTTCCGGCTGGCGGCGGTTGTACCGTCTGTTCACCACGAGCGATAGAAGATATCAGTACCTGGTCGGCTGGAGAACGTGCGAACTCAAGGGCGGTGTTGAAGGCTTCTTGAGCGGTAGGCCGGTCACGGAAGTCTTGGAACGCCAGAGCTTTGTCCACATCACCATCTATAAGGGCCTGGGTGATGACATCGTCCATGGTGGCAGCGGAAAGCTGAGTGACATCTCCGCTCCGTTGCTGGAACAGGTTCATGCCGTCTGCGCGTATCAGTTCTGGCTCGAAACGTGGGTCTAGTTCATACCAGATACCATCTCTTTGTTGCAGGTATTCCCTGCCGGTTGCGTCAACTTTGCGGCCAGGGTCGAACGTGTCCCTTACGAACTGGTACTGATTGGCCGAAGTCTTTATTAAGCTACCGTTTTGGTTAGGTAGAGGGACTACGTCAGAAGAACTGGTAGTAAACGGCTCGTCTTCAGGCGGCTCGTAGGTGTACTTACCACCGCCTAGAGGGATAAGACGACCACCACCGTCGGCTTCGTCAAATGTGATTATGTCTTTTTCAGTGGGTGCTGCGCTTGCGGCAGATGTCGTGACTTTCTGCATCGACGTGCGACCTGACGCATCCGTCACGGAATAGAACGTGGTCACACTGTCATCGGCATTGGTGATAGAACCGGCTTCTTTCACGCCAGGGGCAGTAGGCTTCACAGTAGATGCAGTAACAAGAGGAACCCTACTACTAGGGCCGACGTTCTTGTCATACATGAATATGCTGCCGTCGTCGGCTTCAAAGACTGTCCATGTCTGGTCAGCAGGGATGCCTTGCCCTCTCAACTGCCAAGTGATGTAACCAGCACGAGAACCTGTGCCACTGATTATCTCAATGTCATGAATATGTTCTAGACCTACTGATGCAGCGGCGTCCGTCCAAGCACGGAGGTACGCTGGCTGCCCACTTACATCGACATCACCTATCATTTCGCCAAGCTCACCGAACCCTGTGAACCAGCGGCCTACTTCTTCTTCGCCTGGCGGGCCAGGCAGTTTTATGCCGGTGATGTCACCCTCGCCCGTTGCGCTTGTTCCCCCGCCAGTAGTGCCAGGTTGAGTAGTAGCTTTTAAGATATCTGAATCTTTTTTATTCGCACTGACCCATAGCGACTCTGCATTAGGGTCATTCATATCCTTATCTTTAGGAAATGTCTGATACTCTGAAGGGTTATTTGGATTTTGGCGGTGTTTTTCCCATACGAATCTCGAACCTGTCTGATTACTAACGTGAGGCATCAGGCCATCCCTCCTGTTCCGCTGCCTCTCAGCATCTGGAGGACGGACTCGTTACCGTTCTTCTGAAGGTGTTCTTGTTTCTTGACGGGCGGTAGTTTCTCCCACCACCTGACGGCTTCGGCACGGCTGCTGAAGCGCACGGTGCCGTACTGGACGGCATTGGCTTTGTCAGCGTCCTTCTTGAGGGATTTCTTCTCAGCCACCAACGCTGTGACGATATCGTGGAGTTCGTTATATTTAGCCATCTTAACCTGCCATACTCGCGCCTATCTGGCTTGGATTTATGGTATCGGGGGTGAGGCCTTGTCTCATGCCACCGCCAGGGGCACCGCCGCCCATGGTCTGGTCGAGGGGCATACCGTCTGGGCCTAAGATGGGGGCACCGCCTGCGGCACCTGGTTGTCCTTCCCCGCCGCCTTCGGCCATCGCCATGGCCCGTTCCACCAGGGATTCGATACCTTCTTCTCTGGCTACTTCCATAGCGAGGGCCTGGTGAATCATGGGGTTCTTCCTGACCCAGTCCATGAGGAGGCGTTTACGCTCACCAGAGGCGTCCTCCAGGCGTGCGTCAGCGGCCCAGTAGGTCTCCATGGATTTCAGACCAGCAGCGACCTCCTGGAGGCCAAGTTGCCGTTGTTGCAGTTGCAAGACAGGGTCAACCAAATCGAAGCTGATATCCACGGAATAGTCTGATTCTATGTGGGAAGGCCGGATGTTGTGGCCTTTCACCGTCAGGTTCAGGTCGAGTAGGTCTACCAATTGTAGTATCTGGGAGGACGCTACCGACGCCAGGTGTTCTAATTGTCTAGACACCGCCACGAACTTTCGTCCGGCAGCGGTGGAAAGGATAGCTTGTTGGCCCACGGTGGAGACGCCTTGCTCTCTCACACCGGCCAGGGCGCGGGAGAAGGTACCTTCCTCTATGTCACGGGAGAGCCATTCCTCCGTCTGGAACATCCAGCGTGGGAGTTGGGGTAGTTCCATGCGCCATACGTCGGAGCGGTCTTGCATCTCGATGATGTCGCCCTGGTCTAGTTGGTCACGGAGTTCGTCTGCGCCCATACGGGTGCCGATGGGGTTGAAGGTGGCGTCCATCAGGGCGTTATGACGGCCACTGACCGCCTGGGCCTGGGCACGGATGTCGGCCATGACGGGGTCGAGGATACCGACAGCGAGGTTGGCTGGGTCAATCCTATCCGAATTGGTAGGTTCCTGGCCGAAGCCAGCGTAGGCGTGGGCATACGGTACGAAGCCCCAGACGTTCTTCTCCACGAAGAGTAGTTTCTTCATGGTGTGGTATTCGCGTCCGGTGCCTGCGACGTGGCCGGAGACCATCATAGCGTGCCAGCACTCAGTCCAGTACTCGTCGGTGAGTATGAGTTCGAAGGGTCTATTGTTCCGTACCTCCCAGACATCGGCGGCTCGGCCACGGGCTTTACGGGCCAGTGTGAGTTCGTGGAGGTCTTGAGAGAAGCGACGGGCGTGTCTGACAGCGACACGGGGGCGTTTCTCCCACGGGTCTAGCAGGATACGGGCCGGTTGGGGCGAACGGGTGCGGAAAGGCATGGCGGTACGCCTGTAGTGGTCGTAGAGCCGTTGTGCGGCACGCCATTCGTCGTCCGGTGTCCCTGGTGCGCGGGTGGGTGCGTCGGCACGCCGTTGCATGACGGAGGAATCCAGCCCTAGTTCGTGGATTGAGTAGCCCAGATGCACCAGGTTCTTGCCTTGTTGCTTCCAGGTGAGTGACGGTTCGAGCAGTGCGGCTTCGTCAAGGATGGCCTTCAGTGCTGCTTCGACCTTGTCGGCGTTCTGTCTCGCACTCTCAGACTGACTAGCGGGGTTACGGTGCGGTGTGGGTTCGGAGGCTAGTTGGTGGTCTACGGCGTTGTCCACCAGTGAGGTGGCACGGGCTGGTTTGAGCCAGCCTGGTCGGGAGTGGGATTCAGCCCCATCCCAGACACTGAAGGTGCGGAAGTAATAATCGTCATACTTCTCCCACTTCCGGTGTGCGTTAGTCCAGACCTCCTTCAAATGAGAGCGGTACTGGTCTATCATCGAGGCTGTCGGTTCTTCTTCGAACCCATTCATATAAGCCATCTATCATCCCCATCTTGACCAGCCACGGCGTCGGCGTCTTGCGCCGCTCCGTGCCGGTCTACCGTTTTCGCCGCCAGCAGGGCGTGCGTTCTGTCTTAATTGCCAAGCTATGCCTACGGCCATCGGGTAGTCGTCATGGGTACCGGACTGCGCTTCGATGCGCCCCCGTTTGTCGGGGTTCCGTATGACGGTGAAGAACTGAGAGAGTCCATCACCGTTAGGTACCGTGATGGCCCGTGAGTGAACCGCCTCGATAAGGTCTCCCCAGAGGACGTAACGGGAGCCGTTAGTCATACCGGCGGTATCATAAGTATGCCAACCAGGGTGGTCAGAATCGCGGTAGTACAACTTCCTATAACGAAGCTCTTGCGCCATCGCAATAGTTAGTATACCCCAATCGTTGTCCTCTATGCCCCATATCGGGGAGTCATACATATTCAATAATTCAACAGATGCGACGGCCAATTCTGACGGGTTTATGACCTGACTATAGATATCAGCAGCGATATAGCCGGTGACGGCGTCCAATATGACGGTCACGGCATAGTCATTGCCGGTACCGTGTGATGTGTCAGTCCCAGCAGAGTACCGTTTCCCAGGTTGGAACGGTTGGTAGATATTCGCCCTGACGCCATTACCCACAGTTAATACCTCAACCGGTTCCTTCACGTCTTGTTTCATGCGGGTGAGGATGGTCTGGTCGAAGGCAGCGATGGCGCGTGTCGGGGCGAACGCTTCTTCTTCGCTCTCAGGGTGTTCCTTCTGGAATAGTGCCTGGTCGGGGTATTGGGATTTCCTCTCTGCGTACCATTCGTCAGTCCGTGCCGGTCTGGCACGCCACCCGTAGAACAACCGTCTGAACCCGTTGTCGGGTGACGCCAGATAGAGGTTCTGGAAGAGGCTCCCCATCTTGTAGGGGTTGACGGTACTGGTCAATATCAACTGGCCGTCATTATCGTCAAGACCAGGTTTCACGGCGTTATAAGCGGCGTCCAGGTATTCGTGGAAGTCTGCTTCGTCCATCACGACGAGCGTAGGGTTCAACCCACGACCCGCCGCTTCGGTAGACGGGAGGGTGATTACCCTTGAACCCGACTCGAACGTCATCTGCTCCCTGTTGTCCGGCACACCAAGCGGCATCTGAAGCTCAGGCGGTAACGCTTCATACGTCATTCGGGACTTGGACAAGAATTCCCAGGCGTCCCGTTCCCCCTTGGAGAACACCAACGCCAAAGCATTAGGAGTAAAGGAAGCGTGCCACAACACATAAGAGGATAACAGCGTAGTCATCCCAATCTGCCGACTCTTCGCCAACACGATACGGGTATCAGTCGCTAAAGCCCCCTCCACCTCCATCAGGTGCGGCCACTCCTCCAACGTCACCATACCAGTACCAGGTTCCACTATCTTCACAAAAGGCATGAAACGCCGGTACTCACGTTTCGCCATCTCAAAACGAGCAAACCTACCTGCTTGTTCAATCTCTTGCCGTGTAGCTGTAGTCGCCATCAGAAGTCAATCCCTTCTTCTCGAATCTTCTGTCCATCAGCCATCACCACGAACATAGGTGTGAACTCCCCGACCCAGCCCCCTATGATGTTGAACTCGAAATGCTCCATCGCTTCATCAAAACTAAGACCATCAGCCATCAACATCTCCATAATCTTCTCACGGTCATATACCGCAACAGGGCCATCATGGAACCGCCACCCTAACCCAATGAACGCTTCATCATACCCATCAACAAATAACATACCCTCAAACCGTTCATCTTCCCCAAATCTCTCAACTAATGTAGTCATAAGCAAATACTACCACGAACCTGAAGCTCATATGAAACCTGAAGCTGCTTCAGGTTCCTACAGTCTATCACCTAGATTCTAGTTACTGTAGCCTCAACCTGAAGCAAACCTGAAGACCTGAAGCAACTTCAGGTGCTACTTCAGAAAATATGAAACGTGAAATTTCAGAAAGACGATACAGAAACCAGAAACAGCTAGATACGAAAAAACAACCAGAAACGAGAGCAGATGGGGCTGAGAAAAGCATCTCAGATACTCAGATGGTAGGGCTGAGAGAAGCATCCTAGAAACTGAGACAGTAGGGCTGAGACCTCTACTACACCACCAGTACCCGCCCCCAAGATGGTACCACCGGATGCCCCCCGTCAACATTTTCAAGCTACTAGCACCCACCCCTTGCTGTTGCTCAAGTCGGCCAAGGCTTGCAACCACTGGCCAAATCCTAGCCGCCATCAGCCGCCAGACCAACAGCCGATATCGCCAGAAAATAGGCCGCGGCTACGGTCTACGTTATGTCAACTATTACATGCTGTATGCAAGATTTAGGACACTGCTAGGCATAAAACTTTGTTTTCAGTCGCTGATTAGGCAACTATCAATTACCTAGTCTCTGCGATGATAGCAACATAGACCAATTTAGGCGTGAAAAAAACTCGTTAAAATTCGTTTGCTAGGCACGGGCTAGGCGTGGCGAGTAGGCTATCCAATGTTAAAACTACGTGCAATGGGTATTGCATTTCTAGTTTTTATATGGTTTAATGCTTCACATAGTCTCAAATTTAGATATTGGATGGTGAATAGTGAATCAATACAGTGACGATTAAATAGTTAACTTAGCGAATTGACCAAGGCCGTCGAGCGAATTGGTCAGAGATGCTCTGCTAGACATGGGAACACTGGCCTAGATGTAGTAAAAGTAACTAGGCAAACCCACGGGGCTACAGTCTCAAGTGAATGCGTGAATCGCGGCTAGAATGAACGATAGGCACAGAACGTTGAGAGCCTACGTAGCAACGGAGAGATACCGTAGATTAACCGTAAATTGAATACTGATTCTGGATACTAGTTACTAGTATCCAGTGGCGGCTATTCAATAGCTGACAATCTATACAACTTTTTGGAGTAAGAACCATGGAAATCACAGAACAATCAAAGAAACTTTTTACCTCATTCGCTAATGACTCAGTCAATTGGGGGGGCGTGCCGTTGTTGGATTTCATGACCAAGGAACAAAGAGGAAACTTGACGCAATTAAAAAAGGCCGGACTCGTTACGACTGAATATGACTCATTTGAACGGTTGACGTGGCTATCGTTCACAGAGGACGGCGAGCGGTATGCCAACGAATTGGATATCAATCTAGGGGCAGACCATCTATACAAGATTAATGCCGCACATTTTCCTTGTGATTGTGACACCACAAACGCGCCGCATACTTGCCAAATCTAATCTACTGATACAGCCGCTCAGAATCTAAGCGGCTGTGGCGGCTAGATTAGCCTAAATTAAATTGGAGTACTCACCATGACAAAGCTATACAGCACAAGCACGAAAATCGAAAAATCCAATAAATCCGATTACGGCTATTACACTCTGGCGCAATACCTGTCACCGGCTAGCGAATCAGGCTGGCAATTATGCCCGTTCCGGTCACCAGCCTGTGAAGCGGCGTGTCTTGGTCACTCAAGCGGTCTGATGATTACCAGCACGTCAAAAGCGGCCAGAATTAAGCGTACAACGCTATTTATGACAGACCGCCAAGCCTACGCGACACAGGCAATCAAGGAATTAGCCGCGCTTGAGCGTAAAGCCATCAAAGCCGGAGTTTTACCAGCGGCCAGACCTAACGCTGATTCCGATGTCACATGGGAAAATATCCGATTCGGATACAACCAGATAGACGAAAACGGAAACGCTGAAAAATTCCACGGTCAGACTATCATGGAATTGTTTCCCAATATCCAATTCTACGATTACACCAAATGGCCGTCAAAATTCCGACCAGCTAGCCGCCTACCGGCTAACTATCACCTGACTTTTAGCCGGTCAGAAAATACCACGCTTGACGATATACAAGCGGAGTTTGACGCTGGCCGCAACGTGGCTGTGGTATTCGACGAAATACCGACAGAATGGGAAGGTTGGCCGGTCATCAACGGCGACGCTGACGATTTGCGACACTTAGACCCGGTAGGCGTAATCGTAGGTCTCAAGGCTAAAGGCGCGGCGAAAAAAGACACCACAGGATTCGTAGTCCGGCTAGTCACCAAAATAGTTGACGGTCAGATAGTCAAAATCTAGCCTGATTCACTGATTCAGAGGCTTAGATTCTAAGCCTCTGGCGCGGCTGAATCAGCCGAAATAAATCTATATTTGGAGTACTCAAAATGTCATCAGAAAATATCAACAAACGCGTGCAAATAAGACTGGGAGCAAGGCGCGGCGAACGTGGAAAAATCATCAACTACAACGTGGACGGGTTCAAAAACTATACCGTGGTACTAGATACAAGCGGCTTTGTGGTGCAAGTCTCACCATGGGAATTAGAGACACGCAACAGCCTCAGACTGGGAATAATGCCACAAAATCAGGCACTAGCGCAAAGGGCAGAGTAACCATCTAATCTACTGACTCAGAGGCTCAGTATCTGAGCCTCTGAAGCGGTCAGACTAGACCGATAATTTTAATTTGGAGTACTCACCATGAACGAATCAATACTAGACATCATATACGGCGGCGGCACCATGCCACGGCTACCACAGCCAGACACGAGCGAGGATTAACCATGCCAGTAAACCAACAAGACATGGTCAGAACGATGAAAATGATTTGTAAATACTGTACTAAGCGAGCGTTAAAAGACTCTGTTACGTGTCATTCATGCACTAAGCGAGTGAGTCTAACCAGGAAACTAAACGCCAAATACAAAAACTGCACGAATCTAAATCAGGAGAATTCACCATGAGAATCACATTCGACAAGGTCACCTGTAGCCGGTGCGGCGGTGCCGGACGTTTCAACGCTTACAGCCACGTCTACGGCGGCGCGTGTTTCCGGTGCGGCGGTGCCGGTGCCACACTGACCAAGAAAGGCGCGGCGGCTAAAGATATCTACCGCCAAGCTATGACCATCACAGCCGACGACTTAGAGCCTGGGATGGTAGTCATAGATACCGACGTATCACCAGGCGGCGACATGATAGCCCACCGCAAGGTGACCGTGGAGTCCGTCGGAGTGTCCGATACCAAGGTCATAGCCGACGGCGTGCCGGTGGAATACCTAGCCGTGACCTACAAGGGCGGCAGAGTCCACCATATGGCCCACGGCACCAAGATAGAGCAGGCTCTGTCCGCTCTCACCAGAGACACCGCAAGAGCCGCTCTGGAAGGCGTAGCAGGAGCCACCGTCACAGATTAGTTGCCAATCTCTGAGCCTGAATCTTTCAGGCTCAGGTGTGGGCTACTAACTAAACCAAAAGCCCAGCAAGGAGACACCATGACCAATCAACAACTACGCATCAAGGCAGAGAACCTAGTCCTACTCGTCACCCGATACAACCTCAGCACCGGCGACGCTCTAGAACTCCAAAAGGTCGCCAAGTCACTCCACCGGCTGAACGAGAACGCCTGCAATTACGGCCTAACTGACCGCCAAGAGACACGACAACGGAACCTTTTTATCAAAGCCGGTGATTTGATTCTATCGGGTGAGGCCACCCCCTACACAACCCTTCAACCGATTCACTTTATCAGGGAACAGCGCGACCCTAGAGGATGGCCGTTAGAGGTCAGTTTAGAGCCAATGACCGATTCCCAGACCTATGACTACGTCTGCCCCTTCTAAGCAAGACCCCTTGACAACTCGAAACGGCATCGATTATGATACAGAAAGACACCCAAAAAGAAGGAGACACCATGACTACAGCACGCAAGGCATCCAAACACGAAGTCCACCTACTGGATTTCACTCCACTGACCGAACGAGCCAAAGAGTTCATCAACCAGAACCGGAGCGAGGACAAACAAGCTACAGCTTGCACGGTTCGTTGGACACTAGGGTACATCGAGACCAACGAGGGGCTGTTCATCCTCGACAACGACGGCGTAGGCAACAACCACCCCATCACGGCAGACAAGCCCTACGGCCTGGAGATTTACGGAGAGCGCACCTACATCAACGAGAACGGCAAAGAGGTGACTGAATTCGACATGATGCCATCATGCCGGTTGCAACTGAGCGACAAGGCCATACGCGATTATGATACCAGCAAGAGACTGTATCTAGATGAGTTCATCCGCACCTTTGGAGACAGGCTAGAACACAACTACTACACCTGGGAACAACTGCTGAACGGCGAACAAGCGTAATCACCTAATCTAAACAGCTAGGAGACACCATGACAGAGAGAGGATACGTCACAACAGCGAACGCACGAGTAGAATACCACCGCAACGGCATCGGAGGGGAAGGCTACTACACCATCGCCTTTGACAGCCCCGAAGAAGACCCACCAATCCTGGCAGTAGGCCAGAGGATGATGGCTATAGTTCCCTCCAGTGCTATCCACGACGAGGAAGGTTACCTAAAACCCATCACATGGAGAGAGAGGTACCGTAGCGGTGAACGCACGACCCACATCCCCGAACTGCTGGTAATCGACCCAGCCCACGTCATGCCTTTCGCCACTGGAGAAGGGTACATGGGCAACTGGAGAGGGGCTGACCACTTCTCCAAGTTAGTTATGACCATACTCCATGAGGACGCCCGTAATCGGTGGCCCCAAGACTACGAGGTCGGAGGGCATCACTACGGAGTACTGCCACCACTCCCGATGACCGAAGAGAAGTTGACCGAAGCACTCAGTGCCTACGGCTACTAGCGTCCAGCCTCTGGGACTGAGCCACTCAGTCCCAGTATCGGGCCGCTAATGCCTAATCTAAACAGCAAGGAAGTACCAGTATGCAATTTCATAGCGCATTAACAGAGTGTGAGGATTGTAACGGCGGGGGCTATCTTTTTATTTCGTTCTCATCTGGGCTAAAAACAGATGACGTTTACAACGAGCCACATGTCGAACGTTGCGACATGTGCCAACGGTTTGAGACTGACTTGCTGGCACTCAAATATGTCTGCCAACAAGCCGTAGCCCAAACAAACTAAGCGAAGGGTAGTCAGTCGTCCTCGACTAGACGGCCCTGCACATTAACAATCGAATCGTCATCGGCAGGAGGGAGAGCGTCAGCCTGGTCTGCCAACGCCTGGAGTTGCTCCATGGTCAGTTGGGCGTAATGACTGACCTCAACAGTGCCGCTGACCTCCACCTTCTTAGCCGCAGACAGCCCCTCTAGGTCGATTATCTGGGCTAAGGCACCATTGACTGCGCTCCACTGCTTTGCCAAGGAGGCCCCCTCCATATGCCTGGTGGCTCTCGCAATCACGTCCCATTTAGACCACGTATTCTGGCGTATGAGTTCCTCTCTGGCCTCATCACGCAACTGCTGGATATATTCAGCGACACGGGGAGTAGCGGCTAACTTGGAGGCGGCAGGTCTACAGGTCGTCATAGGAGTGTCGGGGTCAGTGTCGTAAGCCTCACGCCAAGCATGAACCAGCTTCTTGCCTTCAAGGGCGACCAATTCGGCGAAGCGGATTTGCTTTGGAGTCAACTTATAATTCTTCTCAAGAGACATAACTTCTCCTCGTAACAGCGCACCTGAAGTCGTGGGCAACGCCCCTTGAGACTTCAGGTAGTTACTAGGATACCAAATTTTTTAGACCTCCCGTAGGGCGAAAGGGAAACCCAGGTTTCCCTCCCGACTCCCTTCCTGACGAGGGGTAGTAGATAGTCACAAGTAGCTATCCACCCACCCCTCCCCACCGTATGCCGTAGTCGCAACATAATCAACACCGTCCGGTATCTTATATCTCCAGTGGCAAACTGGGTTAAGGTCTCTCCAGCCACAAGCTGGCGACCACGCTCCTCTATGTCTCTGGTGTATCGGTATCGGCAGAACCCCGAACAAAAAAATAGCCGCCCCATCGACCTATCGTCTCTTCAGGACTCCTTAACAGGAAATCCACGATAGGCCAGAAGAGACGGCTCCGGCAACACTAGCATACCCAAATCTAAACTGTCAACAAGGAGACACCATGTTCAGAGACCTAACCGAAGAAGAGACCGAACAGTTCCAACAGTACGCCAGGGAGAACCTACCAGGCAGGTCGGACTGGTCAGCGTTCCACCCCGTCTGTCGGGAGGTGTGGTGGGGATTAGCCTGTCAGCACGACGGTCTAGACCCCAAGTCCAGCTTCATAGTATTCAGCGACGACAACCCATACTTTGCGGAGTGACGCAACCCCCCTTGACACGGCGTAGCCTATCGTGTACGATAAGGGAAGAAGCCCAAACGAGTTAGACCTAAACTAAAACGAAGGAGACAAGGATGTTATTCAAAACCAACGTAGAGCGACTAGTGAACCAGTACCACCAAATCAATCGACGGTACGACAATCTTTCCAGGGACGAAAAGAACCTAGGGAAGGAAGTAGCAAATCTAACTGAGGAGGAGATGAAAGAGTACATTCAAGGCACTAGCCGAGAGACTCGTCCATACCCACAACGAGCCTAACCGGCTTCAGCCAGCCCCTGAATCTCTTCAGGGATTGGCTTGGTTCGGTTAGACCTAAACTAAAACGAAGGAGACACCATGGACTACGACTACAGTCTGCTACCACCCAAGTGCCCGAACTGTCGGGCCATGCCGGTGGATGCTGAGACACCCAAGTGGATGTACCGGGAATACGGGGAGTGCTACTGCGAAGAGACACAGGAGGTGAAATCATGCGAAGTATTAGCGGTTACGTCCCGAAAGAAAGAACCGATGCTGAAAAGGTCGAGTATTACACCAAGGAGATTCAACGGCTGGAGAGATTGTTAGAGAGCCATAAGCGAATGCTGGCTTCAGCAGAGAAGCGATTAGAACAAGCACAGAAGGAGGTCTAGATGGAGAGGAATTACTGGACTAGGACTATCCAGCGATGGGCATACGAAAACAATACAAGCACGAGCAAGGGAAGGAAAGTGGAAGACCTAACTACATTGGACGGGGCGCGGGCCTGGATTGAACGACACCGGAGTGTCCTCAGCGGCTCCCGTGCCCGTGGGGATTGGCATGAAGATTCCGACTGGGATTACAAACTTGCTTACCGTGATGTAAAGATACTGGGCCGTGAGTTGCGTCGACAGGGTATCGAATTCGACAGTTGCATCACCGGCCATATTTCCTGGGAGCCGGACGGGGTACGGGTTGAAGTCTATGACTGTTTCCCGACCCGCTACCCATTCAAAGATGCTGGCTACGACCAGAGAAAAGGATTATAGGGGAGGTGAGACCGTGCGAAGGTTCATAGTCAGGAAGGAGGGTTATGTTCACGCCTTTTTTGAATACATCGTGGACGCAGAGACCCATGACGAGGCAGTCGAACGAGTCCACGAGGAGGAGCTTCAAGCCTATAGATTAGAGATGAGCGAAGATATCGAATGGCGATTGTCTAAGGACGCAGTAGATGTTCGGGAGATTCATAACGACGGCGAGACCACGCCGGAATTCTGGGACTGTGAGTGCGAGAAGGACTACGTCCACTCCAAGACCGAACCTATCTGTGATGTATGCGGAGCATTAGCAGAAGACCAACCAGACAGCAGGCTGTACGAAATACCTCAACCACCAAGGAAAAAGTGAAAGTTATGGCTAAATCGACACCGGCACCGAATTGTGACGGGTACCTGTTCAACATGACGGGGGATTACGGTGAGAACTTTGACGGAGGGTATGTGTGGGTGCCGATACATAACCCAGTCGATATCAAACTAGGCTATCCAATCAAGGCGTCAGAGTTAAGCTACCAAATCGAGGTAGCAATCTGGAAGGCTGGAAGAGGGCCGCACCCAGACGGGAACTCACGTAAGTAGAAGGAGAAAATCATGTTAGAGACAGAACATCCAAGCATCGAATTCCACTGCCCCGTCAGCAAGGAACATATCAGTCTGGCGTTCGGGTATATGTCCAACGAACCGATGATGCCCGTCTTCAAAGGCGATGACTTAATCGTGATGATACCAAGGGAGGTGCTGATAGCCGCCCTGCAAGAGGGCTGGGGTAAGACAGAGTCCGGCTGGTGGGTTGACCCCAACAATAACTAATCAGAAGGAGGCAATGATGGATTCAGAGCATCAGATAGGTGACTATTGGTACGGCCTGTGTGATTACACATGGACGTGGATAGTACGCACCAACTCCGGCATCGTCACGCGGCACTGCAAAGAGGACGCTATCCAGACGGCTAATGTCGCCAAAGCGAAGTACCGGAAGCAGAAGCCGACCTTCCAACAGCAGGTCGAGTACATCATGGAGGATATGCTGGCCTACTACGAAGACCTCCACGATATCTCTAAAGAGATTGCTATGTGGGCCGACGACTATGTCTCTATGACTGAGCAATTAGCCAAGCCCTGACGCAAGGGGTATTGACAGTAGGCAGGGGTATCGACTATGATAAGGGAAGGAGGCAGAGATGGGCAAACTGGCAATCATGAAGTGTGAGGACTGTGGGGCCATACGCCACCGGATAGTGCCGGTAGACAGCATCATCGAGTGCGCGGCTTGTGGCTCAGAGAACGTAATTTATCCGTATAACCCAAAATACTAGGAGAATCTATGACTACTGAAGCAATCATATCTGTACCCGAATATCTGAACTGGACTACCCGTGTCTTTAGCAAGGGGCCGACCCGTTCCGGCAAAGCATGGGACTTATGCTTTACGACCCCACTACCTGGGTCAAGCTATGAGACCCACGTTTACCCCCGTGACCCAGCCATCATGATTTACCCTGATGTCGATGGCGCACCGGCGGCAGTGAAGCACTCAAAGACTGAGCCGGATGGTAGCGTCACCAACTGGGAGTCGAACATAGTGGAGGTGGGTGATGTCGTAGCCGTCCAGCTACATCGGGACACCTTCAAGGCCACCAAGCAAGACGGTACTCCTAATGACCCCAACTGGGCCACCAGCTACTTCTGGGAACTGGTGTCCATCGTGCCGTCGAACGGTCAGGTGGACGCCGGTGCGCCATCTCCAACCAGGACTGCGCCTCCAGCAGGGGCACCAGCGGCACCGGCAGGTACACCACCACCGTTCGAGGTCAGGGGTGACATCAAAGGACACTGCGAGAAGATAATCGCAGGGTTAGCGATAGCCAAGCTGTTACCTAATGTCATGTCCGAAGATGGCGGTATCGATTGGGACACCTTCCGGCAGTACCGTGACGAGTATTTCCACAACGTATCGAACGTGCCTATCGAGCCGTTGGCGGCAGAAGAATCCGAAGAGGACGAGGGGGATTTTTAAGATGGTTGATAAGGTCAACACCAGCACGGGTGAGGTAGTGACTCAAGACGAGTACGTCGAGATGATGCTCCGTGAGTACGAAGAAGCAGTCGCGCTATACAAACAGGCCGGTGACGACCTGGGTCGTCTCAGAATGATGTTGTTCAATCACATGGACGAGCAGGGCACCAACGGTATCCCGTCTGAGACCTACGATGTCAGGCGCAAGCAGACCTACGACTACCAGAAGAACAAGTCAGGGTTCTTGCCTCTTCTGAACATACTGAACGCCGCTGATTTGAAGAAGGTCTATGTGGAACCTACCCCTGCTGATGGGAAGTGGAACGCCCAGCAAGTCAAGGCACTGGCTGAGATTTACCCAGAGGTGCCAGGGGTGTTAGAGAGGGTGCGTGAACCAAAGGTGATACTGGAATTCAAGCGGAGGGAGGATGGTAGATAAACTGGAGGAGATTCACGATAAGAAAGACCGTATGGTCAATGCTCAAGAAGAATATTCAGAAGCTATCAGAGAAGCGGTCAGGGCAGTGAGGAGGGAGAATCCGATGTGGACGATGCAAAAGATAGCAAGCATGTTTGGGGTGACGCGCCAACGTATAGAGCAATTACTTAAACCGTCACCCGTAAGGATAGTCAAGGAAGTAGACGTGGTGGAGTTGGAGTGCGCCTATTGTCACATGATGTTCGAGCGACCAACAAAGATTCACCTGGCCCGTCAGAAGCGCGGTAATAAGGACACCTATTGTGGTGCTACGTGCCAACGCACAGGATTCGGTGAGAGCCGTAGACTTGCATCACTACGGACTGAATGTCAAGAAGGTCATCCATTGACCCAGAACAACACGCTAATCCTTCATCCCAAGGCATCATCTGGTAAGAGGTATACCAGACGACAGTGCAAGATATGCCGCAATCGATATGCCAGGGAACTCTACCACCGGAAGAAGAACCAACCACAGGAGGATAAGGTAAATGACCGCGTCGTCTAACGAACTAGCCGTCGCCGCTGTCAGGTACGCATCGACCTATGACTGGGCGGTCTTTCCAGTCCATTCAATCAAAGACGGGGCCTGTACCTGTGGTCAACCCGACTGCGGTAGTCCAGGGAAACACCCACGCACAGCCAAAGGACTGAATGACGCCAGTAAAGACCAACAGGTCATCAAAGGATGGTGGTCACAGTGGCCTGACTCCAACATCGGGGTACGCACCGGTCAGGTCAGCGGCATCATGGCTGTAGACCTTGACGTTAAGGATAGCGAGGTCAACGGCGTCACCAACTGGTACGACCTCCTTGACGACCATGGCCCTGCAAGCACCATGACGGCGTTTACGGGGGGTGGAGGCCAGCATTGGATATATAAGCTACCGGCCAACGTAGAGGTACGCAATGACGCTGGTACGAAGCTTGCGAAGGGGATAGATGTCAGGGGTGACGGCGGCTACATCGTAGTAGCACCCAGTGTCCACCTATCTGGTGACTCTTACGAGTGGGAAGATAACTCCCAGGCCGTGCTGGCACCGGAGTGGCTGATAACCAAGTGCGCTACCCCAGTGGTCAAGGCACCCACTGTGACAATCGAACGACCAGCAGAAGGTTACGAACCGTGGGTGACCGAAGCATTACAAGGGGTAGGTGAATCGTACCGGAACCATACCGCCGCCCGTCTGGTGGGCTACTTCCATAAGTCCGGCGTGGCAGAGGACATAATCTATGCCATCCTGACCCCGTTCGCCGAAGCCTGCACCCCACCCATGGACATACGGGAACTGAGGCGCACGGTAGCCAGTGTCTGTCGTTATGAGAGACAGATAACAGACCACCATATCGTTGACCCACCTGACTTCCAAGAAATAGCCGGTCAGTTGATATACACCTGGCGAAAGAGCGGCGTCTGCATCAAGGTGGACGAGATGGTACGTGACCGTGACGGTATCCACTGTGAGTTAGACATAGAAGCAATCATGCCTGGTAGGCAGACCCTAGACCACGGCCCGATACGCTTCAATCTATCTAGTACCACAACACGCAACAGCCTGGTGAAATACCTGGGCGGTCAGATGCCTGAGTTAGCGTGGGCCACCATGATGGATACGGTCTGCCGTCTAGCCATAGCACACTTCAAGGTGGGGCCAAGCCTACTGAACCTGGCCCACTACGAAGGGTTCCCGCCGAACTGGTTGCTCTGGCCGCTCATCCTTGAGGACGAGATAAACATCCTTTTTGGTGACGGTGGTAACGGTAAGTCCCTTATCGCCATGGCGGCGGCAGTCAGCCTACAGACCCAGAACAGTATGCTCAGTGGCATGGTGCCGAATGGCAACGTCAAGACCATGTACCTGGACTGGGAGGCCAGTCCGAACGCCCACGCCAGCAGGCTGAAGAAGCTGATGCACCCAGAACCGATGCTAGACATGGCCTACCTCCGGTGTTCGGCACCCCTCCATGAGATAGCGAGGCAGGTGAAGCGGCACCTGACCGAATCAGGGTGCAACATGGTAATCATAGACAGCATAGCCGCCGCCTGTGGTGGTGAACCGGAGCGTGCTGACGTAGCACTCAGGTTATGTAATGCAGTACGGGCACTGGACACGACAGCCCTGCTGATAGGACACCAGACCAAAGGCAATGACGACACCGGCAAACCGTTCGGCTCAGTCTTCTGGACTAACGAAGCCCGAAGCACCATGGAGATTAAGAGACAACAGGACGCAGGCATGGACACCATGAACCTGGGACTGTATCACCGGAAGATTAACGACGGGCGACTAGAGAAACCGATGGGGATATCTGTATCGTTCAGCGAGGACGCCATCAGGTTCAACACCCAGAGCATCGTTGACGTACCGGAACTGGCGTCCCAACTACCAGCTTGGCAGGTCATCCAGCAATACCTGAAAGAGAATGGCCCGTCCCGTGTAGAGGATATCGTCGCCGGTACTGACCGTAAGGCCAATACCATCCACAAGGCGTTCAGTGACCGGAAGGAGATATTCGTAGAGATACCCAACCTAGACGGCACCCAGAAACTCTGGGGCTTAGCAAGCTAATCTATCTGAGACTGGTTCGGCCACCCAACCACGGCGTATCAGGGACATGGTGTCCCCACGTCGCCGTTACTCCACCACAATGGAGCGCATGAGCGGCATAGACTCATACGCATACGATAACGGCTGGGCATACATGGCTGATTAAAGAGGGGTCACGTGTCTCTCCAAACACTTTGGCCCCCGCCACTCTCATCTATTTACAGGAGGCGAGATGAATACACCACTGTATAACGAACGCCATCAGATTACCGGCACCATCAATGACGATGGCATACTACTGAAGGTAGGACTAGACCCAGCCAAGCACCAGATGAGGTATCCACCTGGCTGGGCTATCGACACGGCACACCTGGATACGCTGGAGCAACAGAAGGGCACCGGCGTAGAACTCCGCACCATTGACGGCACCCGACTGACCGCTACCCTTGAGACCTTCAAGACCTACGGTGAAGAGGTTGACCGTGGCGAAGGGAAGCAGACGGTCTTGCCACTGAAGCACTGGCGCACCCATGACAGTAAACAGATGACCCTGGAATTATGAGTGAACTCATAAATATGACTGTCCCTGGAGAACCCAAGCCGTGGCAGGTGTGGGTCAGGATGTCAGCCCCTACGCCTGGGTATCTGGAGTTCAAGGCGTACCAAGCCACCATCCAGGCCAAGTGCTTGGAGGTGTGGCGCAACAAGCCACTCATAGAAACGGCAGTTGAGATTCATATGGAATTCATTAGAAGCTACCCCAACAATCTGCCGAAGAAAGAAGCCAGCCGTAAGCGGCGGTTGAAGGAAGCCTTAGTCCGTAAGCCTGACCTCGACAACATGGTCAAGGCGGCAATCGACGGGGTGAAAGGAATCATCATCAAGGATGACACGGTGGTGGTGAGGTTGACAGCGGAGAAGAGGTTCGGGCCGGAACCGATGACCATGATAACGGTTAAGGAGGTTGACTGATGGACTGTTCTAATTCAGGGCCACCAATCTTACGATGGCCGTACTACCAGGACATCTCACATCCTGGGAGGACGATGGGCCACTGCCCTTGGTGTATGGAAACGTTTCCGATAGGCCAGGATGTACCCAAGCATAAAAGTGAGAGCCTGGACGAAGCAATTCCAGACCCCCACTCGAAGGAGGAGAGAGATTAGGAACCAAACGCGAGAGGTGGTACGCTTGATTTACGTTCTTTGGCCCTCTAAGCCGATTTAACAGGGTCTAAAGGATGTAGCTGGTCACTGGGTCAGGTGCTACTTCCTTTTACCCCCTGTTTTACCGCTATTTTTCTTTGCTGCCGACGCTGCGGCCTTACCTTTCTTGGTATAGGGGTAGTGTTTGCCTTTTACTACTGGCATTTCATCCTCCTCATAGTCCTCAAAGACTTCTAATAATGTCTTGGGGTTCTTCCCTTGTAGATATTTGGGTAACCTAGTCATTGTCCAGCACCTTCATGCCAAGTGCTGTCATCCCTGCGATGGTGGATGTGGCTACCTCAACCATATCAGCAAATATAGCATATCCGCTGATGGCCCCAAGAAGCACGATGGCGGTCAGAATCTGAATCCGTATCTTACCCATCATAATATCTCTCTCCCAAGGATGCCGACTGCTGCTGCTAAGATAATCAAGAGTAGTGAGAAGACGATACGCATCTGGGCCTTCAGACTGGCAACGTCTTCTGCCATGTGACGAAAATCATTAAGTAAGAATTTATCTATCTTCCGTTCAAGCCTCTCCCAATAACGGTCTGGATTATTCATGAGGACTCGTCAGATTTATCTGTTGATGTGCCCTGCTGTCATAATCAGCTATGTAATTATAGAAGGTGTATGTGGCATTGCAGTTATCACATACCCCATCACTGGTTCCCACACGACCATCCTCTGCGGCAGACTGCGCGGTCTCCAACTTCCAATCGTGCGCTTTACCTGATACGCAATCGGGCTTGGCCGGTATATCAGACTTCGGCAAGTAAGAACGAGACATGGTATTCCGAATGTCTACCATGTGCCTTGTAAGATTCACGCTGTTGCATGGAACCAGGCAGGAATATCACCTGCCTTGATGTCTTATCAGGGGTCGCCAACGTCAGGTCAGCCGCGCCACCGTTCCAGGTCTCCAGTTGGCTCAGGTCACCATGCACCCTGCCGCCCTCCGTACCGTTCAAGATAATCTGGTTATCAGCCAGATATACCTCAACCGGAAATATCTTGGTGGGGTCTGGATGCAACTGGGACTTCACCCTGATGGAGATTATCTCTGGCGGCGTGGTGCCAGCACTGGTCATCGCCGGACGGGCACGTATCTCCAACAGGTTGCCGGAGGTACCAGGCGGGAACGGGATGGTCTGGAAAGGCGATATGCTCACCGTGTCCCAACTCACCCAGTTCGGGTCATTATCAAGGCGGTAGTCGAAAGCCCACTGACGGCCACCGGCCCCCAGGTTCTTGGACTCGACCTCCATCTCAGAGAAATGCTTGGGCACACGCGGCAGGTTACCATCATATGCTGTGAACACCGCCTCGCAGTCCGTATCATTGGTGTAGCCGTCGGTCTTGTCGTCACCAGCATTACCAACCGGTATGAACTTCGGAGTCACACTGACACCTGATTCTGTGTACCCAATCCACAACCTGGAGTGGTCGTCCCTGGTGGAGTCGTACCAGAGGGTGGTCTGTGCGTCTGTGATGGTGGCACCAGCACCCACTTCCCCTATCATGTCCCAGCGTAGGTCTGTCTGGCCGTCTACGTTCACCGTGTGACCAGCCAGGATATGTATCACCTGGGTCGAGGCATCTTTCAGTGCGACGTACAGGGCTGATGGACTAGAAGCCATCGCCAACACCACACCATGGAGGTCAGTGAACTCGTCTGCCGTGAGCCTGAAACTGATATCCCGTGCCGCACCGCTCTGGACGTTGTACTCCAGCAGACCGCCTCTTCCCATGGGGAGGTAAACGTTCTTGTTCCAGGTGTGGATACCCCTGAAGTTACCAGGGCTACCTTCACCCCTGAAATCGATTGTGAGATTCCTCACAAATAACCTGCCGCCTTCTTCCAACGGCTCGTAGTACTGTTGCCAGAGGCCGTCGGTCTTGGCTATCAGCAGGGTATCCGTATCCTCTTCCACCGCCAGTCCGACGATGGGGGATTCCTTCTGCCCGATGGTGGTCAGTGAAGACCACGAGCCAGAGTTGGTGGGGTCAGAACTGGAGCGTATACCGTGTGGGTAGAGGACGTGTATCTTCTCGCCCCCCTCGTATATCACGGCACCGTCACCATAGGCCCGTATCACAGTCATAGCGGCACTCGATACAGCAGTGACCAGCATGGCTTCCTGCTCTGCATCAGCACCCACACCACAGACGATGATATCCCCAACGGATACATCACCTGAGATATCAGCACTAGCTGTGATGGTGGTCGTGCTGTTGTTGTGGGCACCGCTGACAGTCTTACCTGTATCCGTTACATTGTTACCGCCCCACAGTACATCATTACCTGCATTGTTCTTGGTAACAGCGAAGTACTTGAAGCGTCCCTCAGATTCAGTCGAGGCTACCCAGGCAGCAGTCGTAGGCTCCTTGTAGATGTACGGCATGGCTATGTCGTCCATGTCAGTACCGTTCCACCAGCCAGGTGCTACCACCCACTTGTCGTAGTTGGTGCCGTTCCGGTAGTTGATGTCGTTCTGGGGACGGGTACCCCTGACCCAGTTATCATCACCACCACTGTAGGTAAAGCCACCGATGAACGACCAAATCTCAGTCTCTTCAAAACCACCGGTCAGACCAGACGATGTATCCCTTGGAGCAGCCACGAAACCAGATGGGATGTACCAGGTGGAATCAGCACTAGGGACAGCGTCCAGAGTGGTACTGGTCATCTCCCTGGCAGGTCGTAGCGTGCCGTAAGGATAGGTCTCAATCTTCTTGGAGGTCGCCAGCTTACCCCTGTCTTCAGGCACCCTGAAGTTCTTACCACCGATGCCTTTAATCCAGGTATCTTGGAACCAGTTAAGGGCGATGGTGGGCGGGTCTTCTGACTGGGTTAACTCACCCATGGTGAGTTGGCGGGGTGCTATCGGTTGTGCTTCTCTGATGTCGAAAGGACGCCTGCCCCTCTTATCACGGGCATACATGAACCCCCGCCGGTGACGTGCGTCGTAATCCTCAAGGACTATATCGTGGGTCACACCGGCTGATGGCATCAGGTACTCCCTACGACGACGCCACGTCTAGCGACATCGAATATCAAATACCGGCCATCGGTATCCTCTTCGATATGCCAGGAGTTTCTCCCCCGACTAGAACCCATAGTCCTCATGCGGATACCGATTTGGTTAGAAAGACGCGCCACCTCTGACTGGTATATCTGGACGTTGGTGAGTGCGCTCTGTTGTTGTTCGTGACTGCCACGAACCGACAACGTCTGGAACAACACCATCGCCGCATACGAGGTCACCAGGTTCAGTTGCGGCTCCTCTATCTCAGTGGTGCCGGACTCTGTGGATGGACGTGACAACAAACCCATACCATCTAGCCGGAGGATACGCCCCCGTGTCGGTGACTCGCCAGGTAGTAATGGGTAGTAGGCACCATCCACCATGTTCTCATCATATTGTTGAAGGACGTGCATCGGCCCCCGAAGAATCGAGGACGGCACCGTCATTCGGTGGACTTGCTCGATGGCCGCCCAGCCCGTGTCGAAGTACGCCGTTTCTTCGGCTGCGACTTCGCAGATGACTTGGACTTGGGTGGCGTCGGTTGGGACGGCGGCTTCGGCGGTGAGGAGTCGCCAGGAGGAATCTCCGGTGTGGTAATCACCTGTTTCCGTCGAAGTACCCCAGTCAATTTTGAGCCTAGCTTGCGAAGAACCATCTGTCCATACCCTCACTTTGAATGTAGCTGTCTTACCAGCCACTTCATTGATATTCACATCCAGCGTCTGGGTAATCTGACCCACCGCGCCGGAGCCTGCCACCACTTTGGCAGAATTGGTACCGTGGTAGACCCTACTGGTCTCCACTGTAACCGTGGGTGAATTGACCTCCGTCCAATTGGCGAAGGTGCCTGCTGTACCGGCTGTCTCGAAGTCGTTATTGAGTAGGATGTTATCTACTATCAAGGTCTCATCACGGATAGGTTTATATAGCGTGGGAAAGACCTCCGCTAACGCACGGGACAGCGCGACGTGGAGTAGGTTTGGGTCGTAGCGGTGCATCTCAAAGGTATCCGCTGACGATGTCTGGTTCGCGAAAGCATCTTCCAAGATGACTGTGGGGCCATCAGAGGCGTTCACGATATAACTGGCGCAACGTTTCCGTTCACCTTCATTGGCTCCTGACGTGCCTAGAAAGAACTCACCCTCGAAAGCGGCATCGTCATTACCGTTAGCAAAATTCCTCAACTGGGTGGAGACCAACGAGGTCTTAGCATCATTCCCGTCAGCGGTAGTCGCGAAGGAATGATAGCCACCTATCTTCTCACTCAGTGCTTTTCTCAGGTTAGCGCGTGTCGTCGTAGCCATCAGCCTACATCATCCGTGATTACGATTGGGATATGCCCGTCATTCGGGAACGTCTGTATCTTACCATTGGCGTAGGTCACCTGAAACTCGCCCTCGTATTCATCAGCAGTGTCGGTATTGGATGCTGTCCACTCATAGCGTACCCTGCCAATACCTGCATTAACTATCACGCCAGTTTGCCTGGTTATTTTCATAGTACCTGCTGGCTTCACCCTCATGGAAAAGACCACACTGGCTCCTGTGACATTGACGGGGGCACCAAAAGCGTCTTTCAGGTCACGGGTGAGAAAGCTGGCAGTGTCATTCGATTTTATGTAAAAGGTCTCTTCAGGCATCAGACAGGCTCCGTAGATGTCCTACCTACCCCAGTGTCAGAGGTGGTGGTGCTGGTCGGGTTGGATACTGGCGTCCCGTCAGGGAGGAAGACGGGGGTGGATATCTCCTGGAAGAAGAACGGCAGGCTGAACCTGTACTTATGCGGATAGAACAACTCTATCGGCTGACGCACAGCCTCATTCATGTTCACACCAGCTTGGAATTTTGCTGGAAATGTAATGGGGAAAGACTCTTCTTGGTCTACAAGGAAGAACATCAGGCCCTATCCATCGCCTGGTGCAATCTACCTCTAGCTTCCATCTCTTCCATCATCCTCTCGAAAGGTACACATTCCAGACAACGCTCTTTACCACAAGTAGGAGCAGTGCAGAGGTGACAATAACCACGCTGGGTTCCACTGCCAGG
>VTLG01012834.1_pt1 | contig 40495 bp, 48 predicted proteins | sample 4694571 | NCBI WGS metagenome assembly VTLG01 (sample SAMN12604809, study PRJNA352737) | marine metagenome | biome: ENVO:00000447; feature: ENVO:00000209|ENVO:00000569|ENVO:01000036; material: ENVO:00002151; isolation source: viral sequences binned using virsorter ... | reverse complement strand
AAACCTTTCTATGGTTATCGTAGAAGATTTGGTGAGTTTGAATATAGAGTTGGTGAATTACATCCAGCTGGAAAATATTTAAACATATCTTTTAGATCACCAGATTCTACAAGAGATTCAGATTATACTTCAGGTTTCAAATTACTAGATCAAACAAGAGGTTGGAGAATAGATGCTGACTCAGACAACGATGGTATTCCAGATTTATATTTAGACTCAGAGTTTTATTTCTTATCAAGAGGAGAAACTATTGATGTAGATGTTTCTGGTGTAGATGTAAATAGAACTGCACATATAGTTCTACCACTTGCACAAGCCGGTGATGTAATAAAAATTAGAGAATCAAGAGGTTCATTCTCAAATGGTAGATCTATGTCAATATGGACTACACCATTTAGATTTAAAGATTCAGATCAAAGAGCTGAGTGGTCAGCTAACTCACAAAATATTTCAGCACCTCAAAATAAACACACATTTGTAAGAGATATTGATGGTGTATTCCAAAATGCATCTGTATTCAGTATTCCATTTGATTCTGAAGGTTCACCATTTGCAAATCGTTCATTAGGTTATGGTGTATCTTATTCTGGAGAACTTGGTTCTTATGGTGTTAAGTCTCCTATTGAACTAAATTCAAATCATTCTATATATGAGTTTACATATTCTGGTCATGATATTGGTTGGGTATTTGTAAGACATAATATTAGAGCTTCAGCAAGAGATTCAGATAACTTAAAAATTTATACAGACGTTTTTGATTCAGATGACTGGCATCAAACAACAGCCAACTTTACAATTAATGGTGTGACTGAAGTTCCATCAGGTAGATATATGCTACCGATTACAAGATATGCATTTACAGATACACAATTTAGTAGAGAGTTTGAAAGTCTACAATCTGTAATGGATGTTAAGATCTATAAGTCTGTAATGCAAGATGGAAATAAGACAACTATAAATAATGAAGTACTAGAATTTATTAGAACACAACTGTACAACTCAATTGATTCTGAAATGGGTGCAAGTAATACAGATTCTGATAAAGTTTCAAGATTTAAAACGGTATGGGGTACTCAAGGTGCTGACTCAGATAGTGTACAACCGGGTTCCTATACAAATACAAATAACTATGGTGCTGATGGTTATACAGGATTTGATGATGTAGACAAGATGTTTATACCTGTTGATGTCACCACAGTTATGGATAATGAGGGTAATGCTATTGTGTTCTCTCAAACTAAATTTAAAGGACAAGCAAAGATTATAACTTTAGGATAATAAATGACAATTAACTTCAATAACGGTAGACCAACATATCAACACAGAAGATCTTTATCTACTGGTTTGAATGCAGAGGGACAACCGACTACTGATCAGATAGAACAAGGTGAGATAGCCATTAACCTTTCTACAAGAAAGTTATATACAAAACGTCCTACAGTTTCACGTGACTCTGATGGAAAGTCAGATATTCTAGAAGTTGGTAAAATTCTACGTTCAGGTGTAAAGTATAGATTACCTGGTTTTCAACCATTTGGTCAACAGATTGAAAATGGTGGACAAATTAAAGTTATTTCAAGAAGAATTTTAGATTCAGATGAAGCAGGTTTAAATGTTAAGTTTACTATTATTCAACAAGGATTTTTAGATTCAGACTTTGCATTGAATTTCATGAGAGATTCAGATGCTTATACACCTACATTTGTAGATTCTGATGGTACTAAAAACTTAACAGCTATCACTGGTTCTGGTAGAGATTCTACTATTACAAATGGTGATGGTAAAGCTTATATGGTAAGACATTTACCAGTTCAAAAAGATTTCATTGGTAGGTCAGATTCAAGTAAATTGAAAATGCTTTTACATGATTCTGATGGTACAGCAGATTCAGATGGTACGGCAGTAAATGCGGTATCTGGTTCTAAGTTTGGTGGTGGTAGAGTAGAGATCTCATTTAACATTGATTCAGATTTAAGTTCTACAGAAGTTGCTACAAGAATAGTATCAGCAGTTAATTCATCATCAGCACTTACAGCTATGGATTCTAAAATAAAAGCTGAAATAGATAAAACTAATAGAGATATTGTATACATCTACGGTGGTGATAAGAAAGTTATTATTGAACCAGGAGATAAATTTAATCAGACAATCGATAATTCAATCACATCATTATTTAAGTTCATACCACAAGATTCAGATAACTTTTTCTTAAAGAGAGATTCAGATAATGATTCTGACTTTGCAAAACGTGTTGAAGTCACATTCTTCTATCTTGATGAACAAACACCGAGAATTGCCGCTACTGGAGAAGTAATCGATACATCTACATTCGGTATTGATACAATTTCTAATTCACCAATATATGCTAGAAACTCAATCATTCTGAAGAATATGGTTGGTAATATTGGAACTGTTGACTCAGATCAAACGGCTCCAGGTCAGGTAAATGCAACAGAAAATAATAGATTTAAACTAAGACCAGCAGCATTTACTGGTGTAGATGAAGTAATAACACTTAATGCGGTTGCAGTTGTAAGTGCTACACCACCTGCATTTGATATTACTAACGGTTCATTATGGTTAGAAGACAACAGTGGTAAAACACCAAGATTTGATGCTGTTGATTCAGAAACTCACCACATGCAAGTTGTATTTAACAGACGTGGTTCATTCTCAGGCAATCCAGATTCAGAGTTCTCAGTTCCTTACGGTGCACTTGTAGATCAATCTGCTGCTGATTCAGAAGATAAAGTACTAAACATTGATGTAGGAGATTCAGAAGCTGGTGTTGCTAGAAAAATTGTTAACTTATTAAATGATTCTGACTATGCAACAAGAGCTGGTAGAAAAGGTACTGCAATTCAAAGAAACTCCATGGGTTCAGGTCTTATGGGTGTTTATGATTCAGACTCTGAAGGTTCTCCAAGAGGTACGGGTTATAACTTCATATCAGTAATGTTTGACTCAGAGCATGACTCTGATTTATTTGGTAAGAGAATTTATCTACCATCAGATGGTAATTCAGGTGAAAATATTGTAGTCAGAACAGGTACAGATACAGATTCAGCTTTTGATGGTCTAGTTATTGAGATAATTAATAAACAAACGGAGACAGGTAGAACATTTGCTGGATTCAGAGCAGCTGAGATTTATTTCCTAGATGCTACATTGATTGACGATCCTACAGCTCAAACTAAAGCACTAGAAATGTCATCTGCTGAAAGAACAGATAAGAATATTGTTAAACACTCTATAAAACCAGGTATGAACAACACTGACTCAGATGGTTCATATAGATATGCTGAGTGGAGAACTATTAGTTCAACATCAGTACTTTCACCTCAATCTTTATCATTAAGTATTGCTGGTCAAAGTTTCTCAAGTACACAATCATTAATTGTACAGGATGTCAATGGATTAACAGTTCTTTCTGGTCAATTATTAGTATAGGTAAATTATGGCAAGACCATTAAAGATTAACGGAACTTCAGGTTTGAAACAAATGACCGACGCTGAGTTGGATCGTTTGCAATATAATATTCGTACAAGATATGCATCTTTCCTACAATATTATCATACATCTTCTGGTGTAAATGCTGCAGGAGGTCAAACATCTTCTGGAAATGGTCCAGCAGGAGCATTAAATGTTGGTTCAGTTTCTGGTTGGACTTCAATCGGTTCTGCAACAGATACTATATCTACTCAACAAACAGCAACTAATCCAAGAAATAATTCTGGTGGTGATGACTATCCAGCTTCTCCTGGTATTGGTTCAAGTACTGTGACTACATATAATTACTTTCAGAACAGATCATCAACAGCATTAGGTTCTGCGTTTTCTGCAAGTGACCAATATTCATATCTAAAGTTTGTATCACCTGCGACTTTAAGAACAGCATCTGATTATGCTACAGATTTTTTTGATGAGATTATTACACAGTGTATTACAGATATGTATTCAGGTGATGAAGTAGGTTCTTACAGAGTTAGTACATCGGCTCCATCAAGTGGTGGTGCTGGTACATGGGTAGATTGCGGAACATTTCATAGTGATACTACATATTCTGCTGGTACAACTACACATAAATTATGGATAAAGACAGCATTAACTTCTGTTCCTGGAACTGATGTAAAACCAGTCATGTGGAATGGTACATTAATTAAAGAGGTTGGAAGTATAGCAGAAACTGGTAGTTGGCAAGCTACAAGTTTTATAGACCAAGCTTGTATACCTGCTTTAGTATTCAAGGTGGCAGCATCTAACTTACAGTATAGCATTGTGACTTCAGAACCAGCAGGTAGTTCAAATAGAGGAAGCTTTACAGATACAAGACAAACGGGTTCAACAGATTCACAATCATTTAGTGACCCAACATATTCAGTGACAAGCACACCATCAGGTTCTGCTTCAGTACAAACAACTAACTACTTAAGTTTAGCTAATTAATGGAAATAAATAATACATGAGTGATTCTGAAAACATTATAACCCAAGAATATCCAGAAGATTTTAAATCTGGTGATATTAAAACGTTTGATCGTGAAGGTACAGAAATACCTAGAGAAGAAATGAAGGTCAAACGTGGTGGTGTTCAACAAAATCAAGGCCAAAGACCAGAAGAAATAAATGGTAAATTAACTATTAAAAATGTTCAGTGGTTAGATGAAGAAAGAACAACTGTAAAAGTACAATACTTTGATTCTGAAGGATGGGGTAGAATAGAGAATGTTTCAGCTAACTCAAATGCTGAAGGAACATTCTTCTCAAAAGTATTACAAGATTATACTATTGACGATATTGATAGAGATACAGCAGAATTTTGGAAAGCAGAACAAGAAGTTGCAGATGAATTGCAACAATTTAGAGAATGGAAATCTGCTGGTGGTTTATTAGGTAGCCACATAGATGAAGATGAACTTCGTATGGAAATAGAAAACGAAGTAAGAATGAAATTAGAAGCTGAAGCACCAGCTGAACCTGAAGTTGTTGAAAAAATTGTTGAAAAAGTTGAAGAGATTCCAGTTGAAGTTCCTACTATTTCAGTAGAACATATGGCTAAGAATTACTCTCAAGAAGACTTATTTAGAATGAAAATCGAAGTCTTTGATATTCCAGCAGTAAGAGCCGCAAGCAAAGATATTAAATCAAGAATAAGAAAATCTTCTACTCCTGTTGAGTTGTTTTCCATAATTCATGAAGCGAACGTGTCTTTTGAAAGTGAACAAGCTTAACATCTGAATTAAATTTATTCTCTTCCCTACTATAAAAGTATTCCCCAGGATAAGCGTCATTACAATCGTTTAGCCATTTACTTCCTGGATTTAAAATCATTTTACCAAACCAGGATGATGGCACATATTTTAATTCTAACTGTTCTTTTACTGAATCCTCAACAAAGTACTGTTCACCATTTACTGGACCATGTGTTATGCCGGCTCCAATGTAGTGGTGCATCCAATACTGAGGATCAGAACATAATTTCTTGTAGATATACTTACAGTCTTTGGGATAATACTTGTAAAAAGCACCATTCAGACTATAACCAGTATGAGCAGTATCAGCCCACCACGATTGAAGACCTAGAAATTGACCTTTCTCAATAGGATATTCAATCAATTCCATATAATCATTCATTAATAATATATCAATATCGATTACAACTATAGGATCGTTTGTTGGCAAATCCATAAATCCTACTTTATTCCACTGTAGTTTAAATCTACAATCTGATGTTCTTACAAAATCTATGTTAGGTATCTTTGACTTAAGATAGTCTTCATATTCTGGTCCATACCTATCACCAATTCTTACTGCCAGTACTTTTGTACCCATTTAAAATTCCTCGCTGCTTGATGTAGTTCTTGTTGAAAGTGTTTATTTCTTCCATATTCATCTGTATTGAATACACATACTATCTTATCTGATCTATGTCTATGCATTGCAATGTCATCAGGCCACTCACAACCACGATTAAATGAATAGTAATACTTAGGTGGTACATGATCGAAGTGTTCATAGTGTTTTCCTGTAATCCAATTATCTGAACCACCCGTGTAAATAAAGTAAATCTTTTCTGCGTTCTTTTTTAAATCTTTCCATAATGGTTTTCCTTGCTCATCATTCCAAATCATCATTCCACCATTACATCTTGCACCATAATTCTTTTTCCAAAATGGTTTCTTTTCATCATCCATATTATGCCACCAAGAACGACCAATTATTGGTTTATCTTTGTGTAATTTTATAATAGGAATTAAACTATTTTGTATTACAACATCAAGATCAAAGAACATTTTTTGACCTTTAATTCCCCAACCATTTGGTTTCCAGTAATTTAGTTTTGGTCTATCCCATAATCTAGGTAAACCAGTAATAAATTCTTTTGATGCGAACATTTCATCTGGTGTTGAATGTGGAAGATCTGTAAGGAATGGTAGATGAACTATATCAGTATTCATACCATCTGTATCATCTGTTTGACAATAGAATGTAAAGTCTGCGGGTAAATTTCTTTTAACCATATTGTATAGTCTATTGACATAATCAATACTATACTTAGTTCCCCATCTTACACAATTTACATGAATCATTTATATCCTAATACCATGAATCTTTTATGATGATCGTCATAATCATGGAATTGCCTTTCACCTTTATAAACTATCTCTTTAAAATTACACTGTTCTACAAAATCATCAAGCGTATCAACACAATTTATATGTGATGGGTCCTTAGTAAAGTTAGTAGATTGAAATACGCATAAGCCTTTAGGATTAAACTCATCTGTCATAGGATACATGTGTTCACAACTTGTGTTTATCCAAATATCAGCTTTGACTTTAGACAATCTTTCCATATCCCAATTTACATCTATATGATGTACACCAACAGTATATTTACCATGTAATTTTTCAGCTATCTCCAATGCTTCTTCATCAAAATCTACTAAATGTATTTGATTTTTTGGATAGAAATATGTAGTGATCAGTGGTACTGTAAGTGTTCCATACCAAGAACCCATAACCCACCACTTAGTAGATCTATCAATGTCAGCATATACCTTCAGTACTTCAATCATCCACGTCTTTGCAATGAATTGATTTCGTGAATATGACTTAGCAAAATCTTCTGCACGATGAGGATAATTATAAAGTATATCCTGCATCTGACGACTCCATTCCCATACAGGAAATGGAAATCTTTCCATAACTTTTGTTTGCTCCATCATTGCCATAATTTTTTAATCCATGGTTCGTTTAATTCATCTTGTTTTTTAGTATTATAATCAAATAGAATTATACTTGAATTTTCTCTATATTGCTCATCGCATGTCCAGTAAGAATATGTGTGTGTTTGATCTTTAGCATAAGTATCAATATCAGTTTTATGTCTACTCTCCAACCAGTTATCAATTCCTTTATACAAGAACATAATCTTTTCTCTATTATTTATGAAATCTTCCCATATAAAATGTCGATTTGTGTACTTATTCCAACACATTAATGATGAGTTTACTGAACAGTACTTGTAGTTATCACCTATGGTCCACTTCTTCTGTTCTGCTAAATCTATCCAGTTTGTATGTAATATATTCATCTTATATCTTGGTTGATATAAGAATGTAATATCTGACTTTATAATAATATCGAGATCGAGAAATATACCATCATTTATTGGAAAATTTTCATCAAATAAAAGCATCTTCCACCACCATTTATTTAGTGGTAAATCAGGTAATGGTATTATCTCGATATTAGGTTTGATTCCTGTTGGGTCTTCAGTCATACAGTGTAGCTGATATGGAACAGACACATTTCTAGAAATCATATTATCTAGTTTATTTACAAATTCTGATGTGTATTTAGTACCCCATTTTAGGCACACAAAGTCTATTTTCGCTGGCAACATATTATAACCTTATACTATATTTATTCTTCAAAATAGTATAATTAATATATGAAACATGCAATATTGACAGCCGCAATCGGTATCTTTGGTATCGTAGGCATTATTTATGCAACTGTGACAAATGCAGAAGTAAAAGGATATACTGATGTGCACGGTTGTACGGGTGAATGTTATGAAAGATATACTGCAAAGTATGGAACATTCAGTGAACAATTGGAAGCCAAAAGAGTAGCAATGCAAATGGAAAGCCCTGCTGATAAAGGTGGTAAATTATATGTAAATTGTAATATGTGCCATGGTGTTAAGGGTGAAGGTGGTATTGGACCAGCACTTGCAGGTAGTACATCTATTGTTGCTATGCTACAACAATATAAGGATGGTGAAACTAGAGGTCCACAATCAGCATTGATGTGGGGACAAGCCGCTAATCTATCAAAAGAAGATATGGAGAATATTCAAGCATATATTGACACTTTATGAAGAAGACAAATGAAGATGATATGGATTTCATGTTAAAAAACCCCATGTTCTGGATGGTTTTTATACCTTCATGTGTTGCCATAATACCTGCAACTCTCGCAGCTGCAGCGATTTGGTATCTTCAGTCGTGATATAAATAATATATGCATGCAGTAAAGACTATATTATCAGTCCCGTCAGATGAAACCGTAACCGAAGCAGAATTCGGTTTATTTGTCTATTCACACATGACAAGAGATCAGCTTTCTGAACTATTAGAATCACAAGGACCATTTGTTGAAGATAATGAAATGTTATTCTTTATTAGACTTTTAGATGAAAAGAATAAGAATCCTGGTGAATTTACAATGAATACTTTTAGAGTAATGAAAGACAAGGATTCTGCAGATAGAATGTTAGCGGTCATAGATCCTATACTTGCAAATATACCAGCAAGTGGTGGTGGTACTATTGAACATATTGTTTCAGAAATTTCTTATGATGAGTTTGTAGAATTGCAAGCTAAAGTCGGTACTAAGTACTACTTCCCAGGTCTGGCGGATGAGTTGGAGAAATACGAGTAGGATCCTCAAATAAAGTTTCACCGCCTTCTACCCACTTTACACCATTTTTAAAAGCTTCAGCCTTAACTTTTACTACATTCATTTCGTTTTTAGTTATAGGGAAATCAGTCAATCCATTTTGGTCATAAATAGAACATAAGAAATGCCATCTATCTTGATTAGAATCATTTACAATCTGATGTTTTATATTCACTCTCATAATGTATATAGAACCATCAGCCGGTAAAAATACTTCTTCTACAACTTTATCACCTTCAAATACTCTATGAAAACAACTATCATTTGTAATTAGTGGTACATGTAATCTTGTTGCATACTCACCTCTTTTAGAATCATTATGAACTGAGCTTTTACCACAGGCTTTTAGCACGGTGTATCTTGCACGTCTAGGTGTAAGACCTATTTTTTCTAGTCTATCAATAAGTTTTTCTGTTTCACCTACACATAATGATGTTTTCTTATCATAGTTGTATTCAAAGTTGATTCCTTTTTCTATTGCAAGTTTAAAATCTATTTTACCTTCTTTCCAAACTTGTTTTCCAGATATCATTCCTCTATCCCAATCGCCTGTATCAGATAATATTCCTAATCCACCAAACATTGGACCATAACCATGGTCATCATAAGTAGCGTTATACATAGCTTTAGCAACTTCTAGTTGCTTACGCATCTTATCAATATCGACTTTCCAGTCTAATTTTTGTAGCCACTTATCCAACTGTATATGTTCCTAAATCTGATTTTAATTTTGCGTTTACAACTAAATGAGTTCTGTTTAATTTAGATGAGAAGTTATAGAAAGAATGAAACTTATGACCAGTATTACAAAGATATAAACTACCATCTGCTTTTAAGTAATATGGCTTATCAAGAAAATACATGATAGACCACTGATGTGATACTATAGGTAGATGTATTCTCAATGATTTAGGTTCATCAACATGTTCTAGACAAAAATGTCTTGGATATGTTTTCAATAATCTTGCTCTATATAAATGTAGGTCTGGAAACTGTTCTTCACATAAGTCAAAGAATGGTTGAAACATTTTACCAGCATCATTTAGTTTACTTCTGTCATATTGCCAACTGTCAAAATGTTCAGTACCCACTTTAAGATAATCTTGATAGTTAATATCCTTATAATCACCAAGTTTTTTTGAACCTGAAGCTTGATCTACACCATCTGAATATGGATTATCTTCATCGTAGTATTGTAGTGCAAGACCCTCATAAGTTTCTTGATTATCTTTCTTGTAAAATGGAAACTTAGCTTCTACTTCTTCTAATATTTCTTTATACATTTTAATGTCAAGACCAGCCTTAATCTTGACAATATCAAAATTTCTTGTAGTTTCTAAGAGTTCTTTTGCGGTGTTAAAATCACCTTGTTCCATAAGTTCCTCATTGAGTTGTAGGTTTTCCAGGTAATTGTTGTTTATTAAACATACCAACTACTATCTCATCTATATTTATGTAATCTGGCAAGGTCATTATGAATTCAGATATGATTGGTAAATCTTCTCTACCGATTGGAAAGAAAGAATGAAATGGTATTTTTCCTCTATGATAGTTTTCTTTTAGGTAATAATCTAAATCTTTTTCTTCTACATGACCTTGATTTATCTTAATTCTTCTCGCTAAGTCAGCATCTACCATCTCTGTTTTTACAATACCTGGAACTAGATTTACAACATGAACTGGTCTGTTTTTAGACATATTGACATTATTTGCAAACTCATAAAATGCTTTTTTACTTGAATAATAGTATGAGCGTTCCTTTGACATATCTTGCCAACCATACATTCTAATTCCATAACTAACAACATTAAAGATATGAGTATATGGCATCATCTTATCATAGAATCCTTCAAAGATATGACCAGCTGCAATAGTATTTAGATGATATGTCTCTTCAAAAGAACCTCTAAAACCACCTGCATTATTAATAACTACATTTGGTTGATGTTTTTCAATAAGTTCTGTTCTAAAATCTCTATCTGTAATATCTCCTGGATCCGTGATCCATTCTTTTTCAGTTCTAGCAGTTGTTATAAGATCATACTTATCTTGAAAGTGGTCTACGTATGCCTTTCCAATTCCGGATGAAGCACCAGTAATTAACATTTTCTTTGCCATTATTTTCCTTCTAGTTGTTTTATAAGTTCGTTATATTCAATCTTTACTTCTTGTGAATACATACCATATTCTTGTTGTAGTGTAGGTCTTAATTGCTCATCCATTTTGCCTAACATTTCAAAGCCATCATACTTTTTCTTCTGCAAGATACCAGGAAAATGTTTGTTGTATATTTGTGTCTTTGTACTTGTGTTGGATAACTTTCCAAACATTTCATTGTTGACCAATTGTTTTGTGACATCTTCTCTTAAGAACGATAACATAAGTTCAGGTGTGTATTGAAAAAATCCTGGTATGCATCTTATATTTTTCTTTGCTGCAAATCTATACCATGAATTAATCTTTTCTCTTTCATAGAAATACCAGGGTGCTGGTTCAAAATCATCTTTGTCATTCCTTACAATTTTACCATCTCTTAAATCATAGTATTGTTTTAAATTACCATGTGCAAGATAACATTCTCCCATACCCATGACAGGTATACCTTCAGCTAATCTTTCCATGAGAAGCATGTGTGGTAAAATTCTTGGTGTAATAGACTTTGATATATTAGCATACTTCAATCCTTCTTCATGTAGCCATTGCATAATCGGTACTTCATGTAGAACATAATCTATATTATTTGTTTCACAGAACACGATTGCATGAGCTATATCATGTAAGTTTAGATGTGGGTCATAAGTCATGATATTAACATTTACATTAAAACCTTGTTCTATAAAAGAACGTAGCATAACTTCTGATTCAGAACCACCACTATACATGAGTTCTATTGAAGTGCCTTGAGCATACGCATATCTATCTATGAGTTCCGCTGCATGAAAACATTCAATTCCAAAATCTAAAGGTTCTCTTTCACAAACACCAAATTCCACAGTATACCTATCTTGAGGTTTCACTCTCTCAGTAAACCATCTCTTATTATAGCCCCATTTAAAGTGATTATTTTGAGTGTATTGGTGTTCCATAAAATATATTATACCTTTTTAAGTCTGGTTTATTTGTGTTTCTCTTGCTCATATCAATGCTAATACTATCACCTTCATACGTAAAGAAACCATTTGTTTCTTCACAAATATTCTGCATGATTTGTTTGCACAGATTCTTATACTTTTTATTTTGAAAGATATTCTTTCTAACAAAATCAATTTTACTTTGTGGCTGTACTTTGAAATCTATCATGTGGCTTGGATCGGGCATATACCATTTTCTCTCTAAGTTCAAGTATCCACGCTGATTAGATTTAATTTTTTTTATATCTTCAAATTCAATATACTTTATATCTAGTGATGATAGTTCATATATTAAGTAATACATTTGTATATAAAGTGATAGATACCATTCAGTAGAATAACCCTTGAACTTTTCAGGTACTAGCGATCGCATTGCTAATCCAAGACCATCGGGTGAATCTCTCCATGTAGTAGGGTCATCAAACTTTTCATCTTCATAAAAATGGTACTTATCTTTAAAATGACTCCATATAAAACTAAATGCACCATCAATATAGTTTTTTCTCCAGGTGAGGTGAATCTTATTTTCTAATAACTTATCTAAGAATTCTGTATGATTAAGAAGGAGTATTAGATGATTTATATTGACCTTCATATATGCTTTATCAAATCTATAATCAAATTTTTCAATAATATCATCTAAATATTCTCTCATCATTGTTGTGGATTCAAACTCCATCATATTTTGTATATCAGTTTCTCTCTGAAGTCCGACTTCTTGTAGTAATGATTTTAATCTCGGTATACCATCCCATTTATAAGTAAGTGCCTGATGTTTAAGAACAAACTCATGTAGGAAACCAATCTGTTCACCATTGAGAATCCTTTCTCTATATCTTTGTTGCATATAGAATGTAGACCCACTGCGTGGCAATGCGAATAGTACTTCACTCATACCTGTGTAAAACTTGCACCAAACATTTCTGGTCTAAACAGTGGTTTTCCTTTCTTCTTTTTAGACTCATCAATATATAGTTTAGTACCATCCTCACTGAGGTTTAGCAAACCCTTTGAATCTGCACATACCTCTCTCATTCTCTTCACAGCTTTTACTTTTAACTTATCTACATGCTTGATATGTGCTTCAACAAATTCATTTTTGTTTTCAAATCTCTTAGGATTTCTCATCCAGTATGGGTCTGGAATATACTTCTTAAATTCATAATCACCATTTACAAGATTATAAAATTCTTCTTCATTGTTTTCAATCTCAGATATATCTTTCATTTCTAAAATATTAAAGTCTACTTCATCAGTAAACAGATGATATATTTCACCATAAGACTGGTCAATAGTCATCTTTGCTAGATATGGATTTGCCCAAACTTGTTTTACTTTCATACCACCATGAACCCACGTACTTGTATCTTCTAGCTCTTCATCATTATAGAAATGAAACTTATCGTGTAATGCACCCCAAACAAATGAAACATAGGCTTTTAACCAGTCTTCACGATATAGAAAAATCCAATTATAAGATTCTAATATATTCATACCACACTTCTTATCAGCAATATAACCTGTCACTAAATCCATAGGAAATGCTTTCATATGTAGATTATTGAGGTCGTATTCTTTTAGCTTATTTACTCTTTCAGCTATAATCTCTAAAGCTAAATCAGCTTCTTCACCTTTATCATATGCATCAGTACTACCAGGAAAGCCGTATGATTTTCTAAAAAAGTATCCAGCCCATGCATCTTTATCATTATAGTTCTTAATTCTTGGTAGCTCATCCCAGTAGAATTCATATATACCATTTCTGATTCTAAAGAATTCATCTAAAAATCCAATAGGTTTTGTAGGATCGTTAATTACTGCCTGACGATATATCTGTCTACTCATAAATGTAGTACCACATCTACCCATACCAGTAATTGCTACAGGTTTATTTGTTTTATTGAGTGATAATACGTCGTTAGTTGTCTTGATTTTCAAGCCAATCTCCTATATAAGTGTAATTTTTTATGACCATATCTGCAGGCCATTTTCGATTACCAGTAAGAAGCTTAAATCCTGTCCATTCTGTTTCAGTGTTCTTATCAACAAACTCTTCAACACCAATCACCCACTTGCCATCACCAGCATTTTCTAGTAGTTTTCTTTTTGCCTTATGTAATATTGTCTTATTTTGAAGTGCATGCATTGAGGTTGCTTTATCAGAGAATGCAAATCCTTGTTTGATATTATTGTCTAACATCCATTGAAAATGTTTTTTCCATATATCTTCTGTGATCTGCATGATTCGTATACCTAAACGATCAGTGGAAACATGTATTGTTGTTGTACATCTAGGCAATAGTTTCCATTTATATACACCACACATACACAATAGTTTCTCATTTTCAACATATCCCCATAGGAAATATGGCTCATTAGGATCGAAGTACTTATCAATGTATTCATCACTCCATATAGAATCAAAATTTATATAGTCTTTATGAATACCACTGTGTGTTTTTCTTAATGATAAAAGTCTTTTTACTGGACCTTTCCATCTTTCATCAAGAATTCTAACTTTTTCCAAACTCATTGTCTTTTTCCTGTAAAGGTTTATATTCTACTTTTAAATATTCCTTAAATTTCTCATGCTGTATATGAGGTTTAATTTTTGCTGATTTGATTGCAAGATCTGTGGGATGTGTACGATAACCCATAATAACTTTCTCATAATCAAACTTTGGTTCTTGACCCGCAGGAACTACATTCTCAATAAACACGTTATAACGCTTAAAAGTATTACTATAATTATACCAAAATTGCTCTCTTCTATTCCAACCTTTTGTGCTTGTGACCCAAAAGAATTGTGTATATCCATACTTCTCAGCATCTTCTACAGCCAAATCTAACAGTTTAGAGGTGATTTTAGCAGCCTCTCGATAACCCTTGAGACTCGGACAGGTAATCATATTGCCCACGTACCATGATGGCATCCTCGATGTCGAGAAGCGTTGTGTAAGTATAACCATGAGCTCATTATCTTTAAAATAACCAAAGGCTCTACCTTTATTTACAGCATTTGGTAGACCATTCTCCCATTTAAAATCCATGTGTTCATCTAAAAATATATTATATTGTTCAGCCACATTATCATTTGTACGAGCTTGAATTGGATTTTTTGATAGTTGTATATACCTACGCATCATAAGATCGTAAATATGGTCCTTATCTAGTGGTGTGAGTACTCGCGTTGTCATTGTATATAGGATATTTATACATCTCGATAATAAATAATTTATGATAGAATTTATTAAAAAATTTACGCGACCTAGGTCAGAGTGGTTTCCATACCAACACTTAATATTATTAGCAGGATTTATATACGCATTAACTTTACCAGTTTCGGCAGGTTGGTACTTTGCCGCTGGTTTAATGTGGTTTCTGATAATAGCCCTAGGAATTAACTTTACGTACCACAGATTACTATCTCATAGATCTTTTAAGACTCATAAGATAGTCGAGTATGCATTTTCCTTACTTGGCATACTCGCAAACACAGGCTCGCCATTAGCGTGGGTAATGATGCATAGACAACATCACCATTATACGGACAAAGGCTATGATCCACATAGTCCACACGAACATGGATATAAAATCCTATTTTCATTTTATGATGATAAATTATTTAGGGATAAACCAAGTGCAGCTTTAATGTATGCAAGACATATGTTTAGAGATAAAGTGCAAGGTTTCTTTCATGATTACTATCATGTAATTATATTGTCCTACTATGCGCTACTAGCGACTTTTGGCGGCCTACATGCACTCTTATTTTTAGGTATAGTACCTGGATTTTTATCAGTGTTTAGTACTAATATGAGTAATTACTGGAACCACATGAGTGGTTATAGAACTTATGAGACAAATGAAGATAGTAAGAATACCCCTTGGATGTTGCCCATTGCATTTGGTGAGAACTGGCATAATAACCATCATCATAAACCTGGCAGTCCATTTCCTGGTGAGAAATGGTGGGAGATCGATCCAGTAAAACCATTTATATTATTGTTAGGCAAAGACTATAGACAACAATGATAATACAAGAAAAAAAGAATCCACAAGAAATAATAGAGTATGATGGTACCTATCCTAAAAAGTCTCTACCAGTAGATGTTGTAGAGATTTTTCAAACACCTTTAACTGGTTCATACAATTGGGACTATACTGTTCAAGATAACAGAATTAGAAAATTATATGACTTGGGCAAGAAGTTAAATTGGGATGTAGAGGTAGATGTCGATTGGACACCAGAATATTTACAAAGTATGGAAGATGAAGAATTTAACTTTGAAGATAATCAATGGGCAAATCATCCTGTATATAAGACATGGGATAAAGAAAAAAGGTTGGCATTTTTAACTGACATGAATTCATGGGCTGTCAGTCAGTTCTTACATGGAGAACAAGGAGCTTTACTTGTTGCATCTCAATTAGCTTCATGTGCACCTACATTTAATGCGAAACTATATGCAGCTTCTCAAACATTTGATGAGGCTAGACATGTAGAATGTTTCAATAAGTATATACAAACAAGACTCAGAAAAAGCTGGCCAATTGGAAGAGCACTAAAAGGTTTATTAGATAAGATATTAACTGATGAAAGATGGGATTTAAAATTTATTGGTATGCAAGTTATTATTGAGGGACTTGCACTTGCGGCTTTCAATGCTGCTAAAGAAGGTACAAGAGACCCAGTATTTAAAGAAATGTTAGAGCTAATAATAAGAGATGAAGCAAGACATGTGACTTTTGGTATTAACTATTTAGCAGATTTTGTCAAGACATTATCTGAAGAAGATCAATTAGATAGAGCTAAGTTTGCTTTAGAAGCTTGTACAGTAAGCAGAAATAGATTAAGAGCATTTGAAGTTTGGGAACAATATGGATTAGACTTTGATGAGACTGAAAACTATATGAAAGAAAATGTATTTCAAACACAATTCCAAGATGTATTGTTTAGTAGAATCATGCCAAATTTAAAAAAGATCGGATTACTACATGATGAACTAATACCTGAATATGAAAAGTTAGGTGTTATGGGTTATGCTGATGGTGATAATGATTATGAAACTAGTTGGGAAGAATTAAGTAAGCCACTAAAATGAAAACTAAGATAGATAAAAATTTTAATGAATTCTTAGATGAAGCTTCAAAACCTCAATGGTTAAGAAATGACTTAGGTAAAATGAGGAAGCGTGGTCGTATACCTATTCTTGTAGACAAGATTAAGAATGGTGAAGAAATACTTACAGTAAATGGTTTACAAGTATTAGACAAAAAGATAGAAGTAAATGGTGTAGAGCATGATGTAAAATCTATGACACAAACTTTAGAAGACCCAGCATCAACAAACACTAAAGTTAAGTTCTTTGTAAAAGGTAAGGAACTGAATATTAAAGATACTTTTAAAACACCTGAATTTGGTGGTAGAGGTGCTGGCTCTGGAGAGGCAGCTGAAGATGCATATCTCACAAGTTTTAGAAATAATTTACTACAAACAATAGAAAAAGAAGGTGCACCATACATTACTGTTATCATCAAAGGCAGAAAAGAAAAGGTGACAGATGTAATTAAAACACCACCATATCGTGGTGATAGAAATCCTAAATCAGATTTTTCCTTAGTGGGCCTTGATGGTAAAACACAAGTAGGTTTTATATCGCATAAAGCTGGTTCTGGTCCTAGAGATTTTCAACAATATGGTGGAATATCAAAAGATAAACAACTAGCAAATAATCCAAAGGTTCAAGACTTTGCTAAAGCTGTACAAAAAGTAAGGCCTGATGGATTAAAATCTGGTGATAAATTAACTAGAACAGTGGTAGATCCTAAAGTAAAACAACTTGCTTTATATGGTCCAGAAGCTGGTAAGAAACCATCACCATACAATGTAGATGAGTTTCATCAAGGTCAGATGACTTTAAAAGGTGGTAATGGTACTTACACTATAGTATCTACACATAAAGTTGTAAGACCAAAAGTTCCTAAAGGTGGTTATGAACCTACGTATGTTGCAAGATATAATAATCGTACACAATCCGTAGGTAAGATTAAAATTGATAAAGCGAGGTTAGGTGTTTTTGCGAAGGACCAATATAAGAATACGACAAAAGTCTAATAAATCGCGTGTTCAAGATCTAAGAATTTCTTATAATCTCCTTTTAATTTTCCAAATACTCGCAATTGTATTCTTTTTCCAGTTGTTTCCGTAGTACAGTGTGGATTTGAATCATCAAAATGCCATAACTTCCATTTAGTTTCATCAATCATTTTCTCTCCAGTATCTGTTTCTACATAGAGATTAGCACCACCAGATAATACATTTATTGTAATAGAACCATTACCATCTGCATAATATTGTTGATTCATTTTCTTTCCTGAATCTGCATGTATTACACCAATAGATGGTGCATTCTGTATAATACATCTTACAGTTGTCACATATTCAAATGGTAGCATATCAATAACCGCTTCAGTATATGGCAAGTGCAGATCATCTCTCCACTTCCATGGATATTGATGTTCTACCCATAAAGGTATAGTTCTTTGATAATCCCAACTTTCATATCTAGAACGTTCGTCATGATATGTAAGGTTTGTCATCCAAAATGTATCCATACCTTTTACTATTTCTTTTGAATTACCATTATCTTCATAGTGTATTACATCTTTAGTTTTTGAAAACTTATCATCTTCAAATGACATAACACCTTTCCATCTTGATTGTCCATCTTCAAATGTTGTAGTAGCTAATACACTGTGTTTATCAATTTCATTCTGTATTAGTTCTTCAGCAATCTGATGTTGACTAAAATTTATCTGTTGTTTGAGTGGGGCAAATACTGGAATCATAATATCTTTATTGCAACTTGTTGTAGAGTGTCTTTAATTAACATAGGACCACTTAAAAATTTTAGATCCTTATATGTGTCTGAGTTTTTCATACCAAATGCTGTTGCTTTACCTTCGCTTATTCTTTTTAAAAATTTATATAACCAATCATTATAATCATTAAATGTAAACCATGCTGCTGCACAATTCTGTTCTTTTGCATATTTAAACTGTGCTGGAAATAAGTAGTTTCCATGTACATATTTAGTTCTATATTCAGGTACTGTCCAACATCTACAACCACAAATCATAACATTCTTATTTAGTTTATAACAAGCAGATAATCCAATAAGCTGTTCACCAACATACGCACAAAATAACTTTTCATATTCTCTGTTGAATAACTTATAGAATAAAGTTTCTGGTTTCTTTCGCCAATCTTCTGTAGACATATTTACGGATGGTGGTAAACCTTCTTTCTCAGCCTCAAGACAGAACTCATATAGGTCCATCATTATAGCGGGAGGAATCTTATCTACATCATAACTAGTTAAGTATAAGTCTGCTATCATTGTACCATTCTCTCATCATTTTCCATGGATGATATGTTGCTATTTGAAAAGTATATCTAGTTTTACCATCATTTTTCATTCCATGTGAATGTTCCATAATATTCATCATACAAGGTCCATCATGATCGTATGAATATACTAACTTATCTCCCTTATAAAAGAGAGTTGGGGAATCATTCTCTGTTAATGGAATATGTATTGCACCTGTTCTGTTGCTATCTCTATGTCTACCAATTACTACATTTGGTGGAAACTTAGAAAATAACGCTGGTGCGTAATCATCTGTTGCATATAGCAGTTGCATATTTCCATTTAATTGTTTAATTATACTCTTTATTGGTTCTAAATTTTTAAACTCAGGATGCCATTTTCTGTGATATCCAGCAAAGTCTGCAAACCATTTTGAATCAGCTAATACTTGAATACCACTAATCAAACGACCATTGTGTGTATGTTCTGGTGCATCAAAATTACCATATTTAGGGTCATGCAAGATTTCCATCAATGCATCTTTATCGTATTGTAAGTTTGGTAATGGTATTACGTAATCTAATTTGTCCAAAATGTTTTATCCTTAATCATAGAAACAACTTTATCATAAGGTTCATATAGACTAAACTGTAAACAAAATCTGTCAGGTTGACCAGAATTATTTACACCATGAACCTCTAGAATATTTAATACTGCTGGACAGCTATGCACATGAGCATAGGTCCATTGTGTATCTTTTCTATCATTAAAGAACAAAGTGGGTGCATCATCAAAATTAAATGGAAAATGTATTGCACACTTTCTATTAATGTCTTTATGGGGTCTTAAATTAAAACCCGCAGGTATCTTTACGAATGCACAGTTATGAGGTTCTATGGGTAGATTAATTTTATCTCTCAGACTCTTTATATATGGGTCATCTAGAAACTCCGGGCATTTCATCTCATAATAACCTTCGAGACCTGGAAATATAGGTTTGCCATCAATCATACCCAACATCTTCATCATTGGGTCTTCATGTTTCTTTTGTTCAGATGGATATAAATCTGCTTTAGATTTTAATTCACGTGCAAATGGTGTCCACATTTCAAAAGAAGCTGGCATTTTATCCATACTTTCTTTTAAAGCTTTATTGTCATACTCCCACTCAAAGATTGGGTAGCAGAACTCTTCCATATTCCTCATACTATACTTATACCCCAAATCGAATAAATAATACATGGATAATGAAAAGAAATTAGAAAACGAATTAGTTGAAACTAAAGACAGCGTTGCCAAATTAGTTAAACATCGTAGCGATGACTATGAGTACGCCAGGGAAGTCCTGTACGCAGCAAGCGAGAGACTTCAAGACGTACTTGATAGTGCAGTTCAACTCGCGCAGGAGTCAGAGCACCCGCGAGCTATTGAAGTGGCATCTAATACAGCGCAAACTTTGGGAAATATTGCTGGTCAACTTATGGATCACCACATACGTACTGAGAAGATTCAGAAAGGTGCTACGCAAAATGAAAAGTCTGTGACTAATAATAATCTAAATGTTAAACTAAATACGAAAGATTTATTAGAGTTATTAGGTAAGGAGTAATATGGATTACATTGCTCAAAAGGAGTACGACTCCAATTTACATGATGGGTGGAAACGATTTGGTGATTTCTATTTCGAAAACAAGAAAGCTCTGTTAAAATTTCTTGCTAGTAAAAGAGTATCTAAAAAATCACCTACACCAGATTCGAATCCAGAACTATTTCAAAACCCAACCGGCACAAGTCATTATATCGGTAATCCAAATATTAAGTCAGGTTTCCAAAATCTAGAATACACAAAAGAACAATTAATAGAATACAAGAAATGTATGGAGGACCCTGTATATTTTGCAGAGACATACATGAAAATCATGTCAGTAGATTTTGGTGAGATACCATTTACATTATATGACTTTCAAAGAGACATGATTAAAAGATTCAATGAAAACAGATTCAATATAGCAAAATTACCCAGACAGTGTGGTAAATCTACAACAAGTGTAGCATATATCTTATGGTTCTTATTGTTTAATCCAGGTAAAACTGTAGGTATACTTGCAAACAAAGGTGAACTTGCACAAGAAATATTAGGTAGATTACAGTTAGCTTATGAGAATCTACCATTTTGGTTGCAACAAGGTGTATTGACTTGGAATAAGAGATCTATATCATTAGAGAATGGTAGTAAAGTAGTTGCTACATCTTCATCAGCATCAGCAGCTCGAGGTATGTCATTCTCTTTATTATTTCTAGATGAGTTTGCATTTGTACCACCAAATGATGCTGAAGATTTTTTCCGTTCAGTATATCCTACAATTTCATCAGGTACGGATACAAAAATGATTGTAGTATCTACACCAAAAGGTATGAATCATTTCTACAAAATGTGGACAGAGGCTATCTCAGAAAGATCTAACTTTGTACCTACTGAAATAAACTGGTGGGATGTTCCTGGTAGAGATGAAGATTGGAAAACAGAACAGATAGCAAATACATCAGAAGATCAGTTTAGACAAGAGTTTGAATGTCAATTTATTGGTTCTAGTAATACTTTAATATCACCTACAAAATTACAAACAATGAGTTATGTAGACCCTATAAAAACATTGGAAGGTATAGACTATCATGAGGAACCTAAACCTGGTCATAAATATATCTTAGTTTGTGATACTGCAAGAGGTATAAGACTAGATTACTCGGCATTTATTGTATTTGATATTACAGCATTACCATATAAAGTAGTTGCAAAATTTAGATCAAATGAGATATCACCAATGATTTTACCACAATTCTTATCAAATGTAGGTAAACATTTTAATGATGCTCACATATTAGTAGAAGCAAATGATCTCGGTGGTCAGATATTAAATGGTCTACATCATGAATTAGAGTATGAAAACTTATTAAAATCTGTATCAAAAGGTAGATCAGGTAATCAATTAGGTTCTGGACCAAACTCAAAACTAGGTGTCACAACATCTCATGCAGTAAAAACAAATGGTTGTTCTAATATAAAGTCATTGATTGAAGGTGATAAAATAGTAGTTGAAGATTATGATATATATGTAGAACTTACAACATTTGTAAGAAAAGGTGAAAATACACAGGTATTTGCAGCAGAACCAGGTACAAATGATGACCTTGTAATGTGTATGGTTCTATTTGGCTGGGCTACCGGATGCGATCATTGGAAAGAACTAACAGAATTAGATGCTTCTAAAATGATGTATAGAGATAAGCTTGCTGAAGAAGGAGATGATATGCCAGTCGGTTGGCTGTCAGAGAATGATACATATAATCCACAAGTAGATACACAAGGTGATTTATGGACACCCATAAATGTCGAGGAAGGTGAAAAACCTGAATGGTTTGATAAGATCTATCAGAACTTTGATAAAGACTTTTAGGTTCGGCATTTAATAAATAAGATATAATAATCAAGGATAGAAGCATCCTTGGTGGAAGTTGAAAATATAAATATAACATAAAAGAATTCTTAAGGAGTCACATACATGGCATTTCTAGTAAGCCCAGGAGTACAGGTAAAAGAAACAGACCTTACTAATATTATACCGGCGGTAGCAACGTCGATTGGTGGTTTTGCAGGTCGTTTCGAATGGGGACCTGTTAATGAAGTCACATTAGTTTCATCAGAACAAAACTTAATTGAAAACTTTGGATACCCACGTAAAGGTACCGATGCAGGTTTTTGCAGAGACGATTGGTACGCAGCTGCCAACTTCTTAGGATATGCCAATGCAATTAAAATAGTAAGAGCAAATGCAACTGGAGCCTTAAACGCAAGTATGGGTGACTCTGACAATGCGGTAGATTCAGATGCTAATATTCAAAACGAAACAGATTTTTCATCAGATACTGGTGGATTAACTTCTACAGTTTATGCTAGATTCCCTGGCAGTTTAGGTAATTCAATTGGAGTTGCCATTGTAGATAGTGCACTAGATTCTGATACATTTAACACAACTAACGTATTCGGTTCAGTCAAATTAAAAGATTACTTTGATGCAGTTCCTGGAACATCTCCATGGGCAGCAACTTATGACTCAGATTTAAGAGACGAAGTACACGTAATGGTGTATACTTTAAATGACTTACCAACAGGAACAACTCACGAAGTATTAGAAACATATCCTTTCCTATCAAAAGCTGCTAACAGTAAAGATGGAAACAATGCTAATAACTACTTTGTAAATAAGATTAACGAGCAATCTAAATGGATTTACCTAGCAAATAACTTTGGAACAACTGCAACAGGTGCTGGAGGTGCTAACTACACACCAGGTGCTACAATAACAAGTGTTGCAAGAGGATCGTTTGCTACTATAAAAAGAAACTTTGATTCTGATTTACCATCAGATACTTCTGGTACACCAATCTATAATGCTATTCTTAAGAATGGTAATGATGGTTCAGCGGTTTCAGATGGCGCACTAATGGCATCATACGATAAATTACTAGATGCTGAAACAGAAGATGTAAACTTATTAATTACTGGTGAGCACTCTACAACTGTAGGTAAATATGTAATGGCTGGTGCTAAAGAAAGAAAAGATGCAATGGCATTTATGTCACCATCAGAATCGGTAGCAGTCACTAATCCTACAGCAGCTAAGATAACTAATTACTTCTCAGACTGGAATTCAAACTCATACGGAGTATTTGATTCAGGTTGGAAGCGTCAATATGATAGATATAATGATGAGTTCTTCAACATGCCACTTAACCCAGACACAGCTGGTGTATGTGCAAGAGCAGAATTCACAAATGATGCTTGGTTCTCACCTGCAGGATTAAACAGAGGATTCTACAGAGATGTGGTTAAATTACATTTCAACCCATCACAAGCTGAGAGAGATCAACTTTACAAATCAAGAGTAAATCCGGTAGTGACTTTCAAAGGTCAAGGAACATTACTATTTGGTGATAAGACTGCACTATCTAAACCTTCTGCATTTGATAGAATTAATGTAAGAAGATTATTCATAGTGTTAGAAAAAGCAATTGCTACGGCAGCCAAATTCCAACTATTCGAATTCAATGATGACTTTACAAGAGCAAACTTTGTAGCCGCAGTAGAGCCATTCCTTGCAGATGTAAAATCACGAAGAGGTATGACAGACTTTAAAGTTGTGTGTGATGCTTCAAACAACACACCAGCGGTAATTGATGGAAACAGATTTGTAGCTGATGTGTATGTCAAACCTAACAGGTCAATTAACTTCATTACTCTTAACTTCATAGCAGTAAGAAGCGGAGTATCTTTTGAAGAGGTAGCAGGAGCATAAGAATATGGCAAGAATAGATGATTTTAAAGCAGCTTTAATTGGTGGTGGAGCAAGAGCCAACCAATTCAGAGTACTTCCACAATTTCCAGCAGGAGTCACAAACACTGATTCAACTGGCTTAGGATTAGTACAATTAGGATCCTTCATGATTAAAACTGCACAATTACCTGGTTCTGAATTAACTGAGATTATGGTTCCTTACAGAGGTAGAGAATTGTACTTACCAGGAGATAGAAAATTTCAACCTTGGACAATAACGGTTATCAATGACAATAACTTTGCTATCAGAAATGCAATGGAATCTTGGAGTAATAATATAAACACGCATGTCGGTAATACTTCTGCAGGCGGAATTGATGCTACTGATTTTGCTTCATTTGTTCAAGATTGGACTGTCGAGCAAATCGGCAAAGATGGTGAAGTAAATAAATCAATCACTTTGAGAGGTTGTTTTCCAACAACTATCGATCCAATTGACGTAAGCTTTGACACTGCTGATACAATATCAGAGTTCACAGCGACTATCAGATATCAATTCTGGACTTCGAACACTACTGACAACGTCGGTTAATAAATTTTGCGTTGGTATTAGTATAATATTAATACCCATTATAATATGATAATAAAGTGTTAGGAGCAGCATGGCTGAGAGAAAAGAAGATTTATTTGGCTTTGAATTAGTATCACCAGAAAAATCACCTAAATTACCTAGTCCCGTACCAAGTCCGTTAGACGACGGCACAGAACTGCCAGTTGGCGGTAGAATAGGTTATACTTACGAGCAAGATGATAAGGCTCGTACAGAACATGCTCTTATATCTACATACAGAGATATCAGTTTTTATCCAGAAGCAGATGCTGCAATTGATGATATTGTAAATGAAGCATTTGTTGTTGAGCATGATAGAGCACCTGTTTCTATCAGATTAGATAACCTTAACATGGATGATAGAATAAAAGAATCTATCAGAACACATTTCACAAAAACTCTAGAACTTCTAAAGTTCCAAAAGAATTCATACAATATATTTAGAAACTGGTATGTTGATGGTAGATTATATTATCAAGTAATCATTGACCCTAAGAATGCAAAAGATGGTATTCAAGAATTAAGACCAGTTGATGCTCTTAAAATGAAGAGAATAATTAAGCCTATCTACTCAAAGAATGTTAAGACAGGAATGCCATTCTTAGAAGATGTAGATGAGCATTTTGAATTTACACCTGATGGTGACCAAGGTGCTGCAGTTAAATTATCAAAAGACTCTATTGTATTCTGTCCATCAGGAATGGTAGATAGAAACAAAGGAATGATTATAGGTTATTTAGATAAAGCAATTAAAGCATTTAATAATCTACGTTCTATGGAAGATAGTCTTATTGTATATAGAATTGCAAGAGCACCAGAAAGAAGAATATTCTATGTGGATGTTGGTAATCTGCCTAAAATAAAAGCAGAACAATATCTTAGAGATATGCAGAACAGATTTAGAAATAAGATTGATTATGACCCGGTGACTGGTCATATTAGAGATTCACGTAAGTTTATGTCAATCTTAGAAGATTTTTGGCTACCACGAAGAGATGGTAAAGCCACTGAAATTACTACACTTCCAGGTGGTCAGAATCTTGGTGACCTTGAAGATGTACAATACTTTAAGAACAAACTATATGAAGCTTTAAATGTACCACTTACAAGAATCAATGGTGCAGATACAGCTTTCCAAATCGGTAGAGCATCTGATATTTCAAGAGATGAACTTAAATTTGGTAAGTTTGTAGCCAGATTGAAAAAACAATTTGGTGAATTATTCAATGAAATTCTAAGAGTACAACTATCACTAGCTGGTGTTTGTACTGCTCATGAATTTGATGATATGAGAACACATATAACTTATGACTTTATTGAAGATACACACTTTAAAGAGTTAAAAGATGTAGAACTACTAACTGATAGAATGAATCTGTTAAGAGATGCTACAGAATATGTTGGTAAATATTTCTCAATAGAATACGTGCGAAAAGTTATTCTAGCTCAATCAGAAGATGATATTGCTAGAATTGACCGTGAGATTATGGGTGAAATTGATGATGGTCAAATAAATACAGAAGAAGACCAAATGGATATGTATGAATCACGGGATATAAAAGATGGCACTACCAAAGAGTAAACAGACACTTGCAGATTATATGCTACGAAGATGCGGAGCTCCCGTAGTTAACGTAGAAGTATCTGATGTGCAGCTTGAAGATTGTATTGATGATGCTGTTAAAATGTATCAAGAATATCATTATGATGGTAGTGAAAGAACATATAGACTTATTGAAATAAATGCAAAAGTAATTGAAGAGAATCAAAGAATACATCAAGATCTTACTGCTCCAGTCTTCAACCACGATTCAGAATATAAAGTTGGTGCTAGAGTATTTCATAATCCAAGTAAAGGAACTGATTCAGATACAGGCTTTAATATATACATCAAAACAGATAGTGATTTAGCATTAGATTCTGATAATAAAGTATTTAGAAAGAACTACACTAAAGAACAACTATATCTAAAAGATTCAATTGCTTTAGTCGAAGCAGGTCAATTAGGAATAAGAATTCCAGAAAATATTATACAGATTACAAGAGTATCTAAAGTTGATAGTTTTGCACAATCTGGTATGTATAACTATGAATATCAATACTTTTTAAATAACTTTGATGCATTTTATGGTAATGCAGCTGGTTCAGGTATTACAGGTTATTACATTCAGAAACAATATGTAGAACATATTGACTTTATGTTAAACACATCACCAGCAATCAGATATAGTAAAGCAAAGAATAGACTTTGGTTAGATATTGATTGGAAAAGACCGAAAAAAGGACAGTATTTCTTAGTAGAATGTTATGAAGCTACTGACCCAGAAGTTTATGGTGATGTTTATGGTGATATATGGATTAAGAAGTATTCATCAGCATTATTAAAAATGCAATGGGGTACTAACCTTAAGAAATATGAAAACACTGAACTTCCTGGTGGAGTACAGTTAAATGGACAAGCTCTCTACGATGAAGGAAAAGCTGAGAAAGATGAGCTTGAAGAAGAACTGAAGCAGAACCTCCAGTTGGAGATGGATGCTATCATTAGAGGTTAAAGGAGTATAAATAAATTATGAAACTGAACGATAAAGAAAAATTCGTTGCAGATGCGAAAGCTGCCTTGGACAAAAAGGCATTTGAAAAATTAGGTGATATGAAAGCAAATATCGCTAAAGATTTTATTATGCCTGAAGTAAAAGAAACAGACGAAAAAGAAACTAAAGAAGATGAGTGAAAAACAAAACCTTCCTACTTGGATGGACAAGAAACGTGAAGAGTATCGTAAACACTATAAAGAATTAGTGCGCGATGACTCCAGCTTTGTGTCACCTGACTCTATTATCGATGAAGATACACTTGAAGAAATCAAAGATGAAGTAATAATAGAAGACTATTGTGAAACAGTAGAATTTGAAGATACATTAGAATTAGATGAAGCTGAAGCACTATCACATGGTACAGATCTTAATGATACTATGTGTGATTGTCCAGAAGATGATGAAGATTGTTCATGTCCAGAAATGTACTATGATTTCTTACCAGATGAGTTTGGTCAGATCATGGATTTGGAAATGGAGATTGATGATCAGATAGATCATGTAGATGATGGTGTTAAGACTTATCTTGCTCTTAAAGATGCAATGTTTGCAGATACATTTGATGTCATGGATGCTGATTTACCAGAATCAGTAGATGACCCATTAGAGCATGGTATTACTACATTTGATGAAGCTCAGCCTGGAAGAGCTAGAGTTATATTTAGAAGGTCAAAAGGTAGAATAGTTAAGAGAAAAAGATGTAAAGCTGGTACAAGATTACAAGGAAATAGATGTGTACCACAAACAGGTACAAGAAAAGCTGCTTTACGAAGAACTGGTATTAAGTTAAAAAGAGCTATGAGAGCTCGAGGAGCAGGTAAAAAGAAACTTGCTTCTTTAAAAAGAAAGATTACTAAAAAGCGAGTGGCTGGCAGAGCTAGAACATACGCAGGAACATAAGGAATAAATAAAACATGGCAAATACAGTTGTATCAAAATCAGTAGGTATTCAAGGTTCATCACAAGGAAATCGTGTAGTATATCATATAGATAGTGCAGGAACACTCGATTCAGATGATTTCACATTCACATATCAAATAAAAAATATTTATGGTCCTGGTCAATCACCTGCATCTGATTCAGATGAAAAGAATATCAATCATTATATGAGACCAATTAAGATTGAATCAATTACAAATATGGGTGCAAATGCTATTACTGTTGATGGTAATGCATTCGCAACTGGTAAATGGGATTTTAATATGACTGGTGGTATACCAATCTCACATGCAAAAGGCGATGTAGTTATTTCTGGTACAAGTCCTAATGCAATCATTGTATTTAGAGGTCAATAATGAAGTTAATCAAAGAAGATATTACATTTAATGACCTATCTGTAATTACTGAAGGTAAGACAGAAAAGAAAAAATATATTCAAGGTCCGTTTCTACAAGCACAAAAAGAAAATAGAAATGGTCGTATCTATCCTCAACACGTTATGGATCAGGCGGTTGAGAAATACACAAAAGATTATATCTCTCAGAACAGAGCATTAGGTGAGTTAAATCACCCTGCTGAACCAACTGTTAATCCTGAGAGAGCAGCTATCATGACTAAATCATTAACTCGTGATGGATACTACTATAATGGTAAAGCACAGGTTTTAAGCACACCTATGGGTAAAATCGTAGAGAATTTACTTGATGATGGTGTAAAAATTGGTGTTTCATCTAGGGGTTTAGGCTCTCTCAAAATGAATCGTAGCGGATATAATGAAGTACAAGAAGATTTTGTATTAACTACTGCAGCTGATGTAGTATTCGATCCGTCAGCTCAAGAAGCCTTTGTAGAAGGTGTTTATGAGTCGGCAGAATGGATATTTGAGTCAGGAGTATGGCAAAAAGTAGACTTAGAAAAAGCTCAACAAGAGCTGAAAATGGCTGCTGCTCGTGAATTAAATAATACAAAACTAAAACTCTTTAAAAGGTTCTTGGAGAATCAGTAAAAAATAAATAAATTAATATTGGAGCTATAGCAACATGTCAGATACAGAAACAAAAAAAGGTCTTATTGAAGTCATTGAAGACTTGATGGAAAAAAACCTTCAAGAGAAAGCTGCAAAAGCGGCTGAAGCCGATATGACTAAAAAAGACGAAATAGATAACCCTCAAGACGATCTTGCAAAAGAAGAAGTTAAAGAAGAGGGACAGGACACTTCTATCGAGAAGAATGTCAATGATAAAGAATTACCTGATGCAGAGAAAGAAACTATTGCTAATAAACAAGCTGCTGCTCCAACAGCTGAGCCTGACAAAAATGAAACAGGTGCAGAGCCGATGAAAGATGTCGGTGGTGATAAAGAAAATAATGCATCAGACGCTAGTGCAGAAGTAGAAGCTGACAAACCTGCACACGATCAAGAATCAGATCCAATCACTACTCCAATGAAAGACGAATCAGATCCTAAGAAAAAAGTATCTGAGATGAAAAAAGACGACATGGAAGAAGAAGAAGACGAGCCAAAAGAAATGAAGAAAGACATGGATGAAATGGCGTCTAAAGAAAAAGAAGAAGAGTTAAAAGGAGACCAAAAGAAATTAGATAAAGATGGCGATGGTGACATTGATGCTAGTGATTTAGCTAAAGTCCGTAAAGATGGTGCTAAAGAAGAAGTAAAAGAAATGTCTCACGCTGATGACGAGAAAAAAGAAGAAGAAGAAAAAGAAGAAGAAGAAGTTTCAGAAATGAAGAAAGACATGGATGAACTTACTGATAAGCAGAAAAAACTTCCTGCTGGTTTACAAAAAGCTATTAAAGACAAAGAGAAAAAAGAAGAAGTCGAAGTCGATGAGATGATGTCTGATAAGAAAAAAGACGAAATGGCTAAGGATCCTGAAGAAATGGCTAAGAAGAAAGATGAAATGGCCAAGAAAGATATGGATGAAATGGCTAAGAAAGACATGGACGAAGACGAGAAAGAAGTAGAGCCTCAAAAAGAAATGAAAAAAGATATGGATGAGGAAAAACAAGATACTTCTATTGAGAAAGATGCTAATGATAAGCAACTTCCTGATCAAGATAAAGAAACTCTAGACATGTCTAAAGGAGATAATGATTCTCCTAAAGCTGAAGCGGACAAAGGTCCACACGATCAAGAGTCTGACCCTATTGAAACTCCAATGAAAGATAATTCTGATCCTAAATCTAAAGTATCTGAAATGAAAAAAGATATGGACGAGATGGAAGATGAAGAAGAAGAAGTCAAGGAGATGAAGCACAAAAAAGATGAAATGGCTAAAGACCCTGAGGAAATGGCTGACAAAGAAGATGAATCAGTAGACGAAATGAAAAAAGATACTGAGGAAATGGCTAAAGACCCTGAGGAAATGAAGTCTAAAGAAGACGAAGAAGTCAAAGAAATGGCCAAGGAAAAAGATGAAATGGCTAAGGATCCAGAAGAAATGATGGATAAAGATAAAGAGAAGAAAGAAATGAAGAAAGACATGGATGAAGATGTCGATCTTGATGAAGACTTCAAACAAAAAGCCGCTATTGTCTTTGAAACTGCAGTAAACGAGAAAGTAAATGCTAAAGTTGCTGAAATTAAAGAGCAACTTGAGTCTGAAAATGCAGATCATCTTAAAGATTTAGAAGAGAAGTTCTCTAAATATACTGACTATGCTACTGAAGAGTGGTTAAAAGAAAATGCTTTAGAAATTAAGTATTCTCTAAGAACAGAAATAGCAGAGAACTTTATAAAAGACCTTAAAGGTTTATTTGAAAAGAATTACATCGACATTCCTGAAGATGAAATCAGTGTTGTTGATGAACTTACTGAAGCGGTTGAAAGTTATAAAGACCAAATCAGTGAGAAAGACGGAATTGTTGAAGAGCTGCAATCAAAAGTATTAGCCTTCGAAAAAGATGAAATCACTAAAGAAGTTAGTGATGGACTTACTGAAACTCAAAAGATACGCCTAGAAAAATTGAGTGAAAGTGTAGAAGCAGCAAATACTGATGAGTTTAAGGAAAAGTTAGAGACTTTAAAAGAATCTTACTTTGAAAATCCTGAAACGGCAGCTAAAGCTCTATCATCTTATGGTGATGAAGTTTTCAGCAGTACTGAAGGAGAAATCCCTCAGGATACTGATACGGATGGAAATCCTGTATCGCAGTACGTTAGATACTTGTCTAAAACTGCACTTAAATAAGAATGAAAAACCTAACGATTTTTAAGAAAATTAATAATCTAACTAAATTTAATTAATAGGAGAAAACTATGTCATACGACGTACTAACAGAGAAATGGGCTCCAGTAATTAATCACGAAGATCTACCAAAAGTAGATGAGCGTGATAAAAAAGCTGTTCTTGCTCAAGTTCTGGAAAATACGGAAAAAGCATTGGCAGAGGAGCAGAACTTAGAAGAAGCTTCTTTATCTGGTGCTAGTTTCGGTGGTGCTATGTCTGGTTCTAACACTAACGCAGCACTAAATGCTACTGGTCGTGCAGGTTATGATCCTATCATTATCTCTCTAGTTAGACGTGCGGTTCCACAAATGATGGCATTTGACCTTTGTGGTGTTCAGCCAATGAACGCTCCAACTGGTTTAATATTCGCGCTAAGAGCAAGATACAACAATACTAACGAAGGTGTTAGTGGCGATGGTAATGGTCTTGGTATCGAAGCTATGTACGACGAACCGTTCTCTAACTTCTCTGGTACTGCGTTTAATACAGGGAAACCTAATACGCACTCTGCTGGAAGCAACGATGACACATCTGGAAACCCATTTGCTGTCTCTAGAGCGAAAAATGATGGTGTTAGCACTGCTGACTCTGACCCTGTGACTGATACTGGTTCAATTACACCTGTAAATGACCCATTTGTAGATACAGTCACTGCCAACCCAAGCCTTAACTCTGGTTATATGCCAAGTGGTCAAGGAGAAGGAAACACTTCCTTCGGAATGACTACAAGAGAGGGTGAAGGAGATAACTTCCGTGAAATGTCATTCACAATTGAGAGAACTGCTGTTGAAGCTAAAACAAGAGCTCTTAAAAGTGAATACACTATGGAACTAGTTCAAGACTTAAAAGCTGTCCACGGTTTGGATGCTGAAGCTGAACTAGCTAACATTCTTTCTACTGAAATCCTTGCGGAAATCAATAGAGAAGTTGTCCACACTATCCTATCTCAAGCAAAATACGGAGCACAAGGTCTTACAACTAACGGAATCTTTGACTTAATCGCTGATGGTCAAGGTAGATGGTCTGTTGAAAGACAAAAAGGCTTAATGATGCAAATCGAAAAAGAATGTAATACTATTGCATTTGAAACTCGAAGAGGAAAAGGAAACTTTATCCTTTGCTCTGCTAATGTAGCTTCTGCATTAACTATGGCTGGCTTACTTGATTACACTTCTGGTTTAGAAGATAACCTAAATGTAGATGTGACTTCAGGTACTTTTGCTGGTGTACTTAACGGACGTACTAAAGTGTATGTTGACCCTTATGCAACTAACGGTGACTATGTCGTTGTTGGTTATAAAGGTACTAACAACATGGATGCTGGTATGTTCTACTGCCCATACGTTCCATTACAAATGGTTCGTGCAGTAAGTCAGGAAACTTTCCAACCTAAAATTGGTTTCAAAACTCGTTACGGAATGGTATCAAACCCATTTGCAGCGAGATCACTCCAATCTCAAGGTTTACATGCTCCTGATTCGAACATGTACTACAGAAAATTCAGAGTTGACAACGTGTAATAACCGTTGCATAACGAATTTTAAAAGGGAGTCTTCGGACTCCCTTTTTTTTATCCTAATATAAATAGTATATGAAAACATTTGAGCAATATTGTTGTGAAGATTGTAATGAACATTTCGACCATCAAATAACAGAAGCAGAATATCAAGGAACTAAGGTAAAACTTAATGACCCTATTCGTGTGCAAGATGGTAAGTCTAAATTTAAGGTCTACACGAAGAATGAAAAAGGTAATGTAGTAATGGTTAGATTTGGTGACCCAAACATGGAAATTAAAAGAGATGACCCTGGTAGGAGAGCTTCATTTAGAGCAAGACATAACTGCGACGATCCAGGACCAAAATGGAAAGCACGATATTGGTCATGTTATCAATGGCGAGCAGGTGCTAAGGTAGATAGCTAATGGCACTTCAGTTTGGAGATATGATAGCTCGTCAAACCGAGTTATCCTTTGCAGCACCACAACATTTCTTTATTACCATAGAGAAATTACCTGATATAGTTTATACTGTACAACAGGCAAATGTACCAGTAATTAGTGCTGGTGAAGCCATACTTTCAAATCCATTTAACCAAACAAGATCTGTACCTGGTGATACATTAGACTATTCACAGTTAGATGTCACATTTCTTATAGATAAAGAGATGAAGGGTTATAGACAAATATTAAAATGGATGAAAGGAATGATAAATCCTGAATCTTTTGATCAGTTCAAAGAGTATGCAAAAGAAAATGTCACTGAAAGACCAGATGCTAGAGAACCTGGTTTCTTAAATACCATGAGTAATATGAGTCTATTTGCTGCAGATGCTGATCTAAAACCACTTGCAGAGTGGAAATTTATAGATGCATTTCCAATATCACTAGATGGTCCACAATATGATTCTACAAACCCACAGGTTGATTACCTTACAGCAACATCATCATTTAAGTTCATGTATTTTGAACATGCGACATACAATAATGGCGCAAAAAATAATGATATAATTTAAAAAAAATCGTCCTTTTTTGGTATTATATGGATAACATACCATGGTTCCATTAGCGGTACTAAGGTACAAATTCTAGATTCCGGCCTTCGCAAACATTTTAACCAGATTAGCAACAATATCCGACCTAACAATATCTTTAATACTAAACGTTACGATCGGCGCGGGCACACGATACTGATGACATAAATCAACAAATTTAATAAGATCGCTATTCTTTAGGTCACTTTGTGCTGGGTCTCCCATCAGTATTAGTTTTGTACCATCACCAATTCTTGTCGTCACCGCCTTAATCTCATCAATAGTTAAGTTTTGGGCTTCATCTACAATAATAATACTATTGTCAAAAGATGTACCACGAATTGTTTCAATGGGTTGGACTTCTATTTGTTTCGCTCTTTGCATACATTCGGCACGTCCTGAGCCTAATGCTTCTGACAGTACATTCATTATAGGTTTTACCCATGGCTCCATCTTCTCTTCGATAGTGCCTGGAAAATGACCTAATGATTTACCTGTAGATATATTTGATCGTGTAAGTATGATCTTCTCGAATTCGCCTTTCAGATATAACTGTGCAGCTTTCATACCGGTACAATAGGTTTTACCTGTTCCTGCCGGTCCGATTACTACTGTCATTATATTATTCTGTATACATTCCAAAAGATAGTTCTGGGTCTCGTTTTTAGGTTGAATATGAAACGCTTTCGAAGCTTCTAATTCACGCTGCAACGAGGCCTTCTTTTGCCTTCGAGCCATATATTATCTCCTAATTTTTTGTCGTAGTTTATTTGGTGGATGAACATCCACTTTAAGTGAAAATGGTTCAGAAAAAAATTCATCTCCATGGTATATTTATATTATATGATTACGCACGAGCAGCTTCTAGCTATGTGGGAAGAAGACGCTGTGATAGAGAGGACTCAACTCGATAGAGAGTCTTTAGCTATTCCAAAGCTTCACCACAAGTACTTACAGATTCTTATGGATATAAGGTCTAAAAAAGTCGCGTTCACACACCAGCTAGAAACATTGAAGAAAGAAAAAGAATTATTTTATTCTGGTCAAGCTCGTCCTGAAGAATATAAAGATAAACCATTTGATTTGAAACTTAAGACTAAAGCAGGTGTTGAGAAGCATGTCAACACTGACCCTGATGTAATCAAACTTACACAGAAGATTGAATACTTTGATATACTTTTAGAAGGTGTTCAACATATTATGGACCAGATTAAATGGAGAAACAGTTCGATTAAAGCTGCTATTGATTGGGCAAAATTTACTAGCGGAGATATGTAATGAAAATAAAAATGATTAAGCTTGCAAATTCAGGTCCAATGATTATAGGTAAAGAAGTACACAAAGCCGACCGTGAGATTAATTTACTTAATCCTATGATTGTTTATCAAGAAAAAGATGAACAAGATTCGGCTAAATTTAAAATTGGAACATTTCTAGAAGTTGCTGATCAACAATCAGAATTCAAATTCTATGACTATGAAATTGAATGTCTGCCATCTCAAATATTAGCAGATACTTATACAAATTTTGTAAATGATACTATTCAAAAAACTGAATGATGCATACTTAAAATTTGAAGGTGATAAGGCAGACTTACAGACTTTATCAGACTACTTCACGTTTAAAGTACCTGGCGCACATTTTACACCAGCCTATAAGAATAGGTATTGGGATGGTAAGATTCGTCTAGCTAATTTACGTGACAATACGATTTATGCTGGTCTTGTACAAGACATAGCAAAGTTTTCTAAAGACCTAGATATCCAAGTAGAATTCGAAGGTACCAAGAGCAACATGCCTGGTGTCGAGCAGAATGTCTCGGATAAAATACTAGATGGGTTTTTAGATGCCCTCGACCCACACTCAGGAGGGAAAAAAATCCAGATGCGGGATTATCAGGTAGAAGCATTTAAAGAAGGCGTGCGTAAGCAGAGAATGCTTTGTCTTTCACCTACCGCATCTGGTAAATCTTTAATAATATATGCATTAGCAAGATGGTGGAGAGAAACACATGATAAGAAGATACTTATTATAGTTCCAACAATTAATCTTGTGACACAAATGATGTCAGACTTTATAGATTATAGTCAAGACAAGTTCCATGATATGCATGGTATTATGGGTGGTGTAGATAAGAATACAGATAAAAGAGTTGTAGTATCTACATGGCAATCAATACATAAGAAGAGTGCAGGTTATTTTGCACAGTTTGGTAGTGTTCTTGTAGATGAAGTACATCATGCACAAAGTAAATCTATACAATCAATTATGAATAAACTAGTTGTTTGTCCAGATAGAATCGGTATGACTGGTACAATACAAGAAGCAAAGACACATGAACTTGTATTGAAAGGTTTATTTGGACCTATACAAAAGATTACATCAACAAAAGAACTTATTGAAAGAGATCAGATATCTGATGTTAAGATACAACTATTAAGATTAAATTATCCAGATGAGGATAAGAAACTTGTAAAGGATATGAACTATCAAGATGAGATAGCACATATAATACAACATACAAAAAGAAATAATTTTATATCTAAACTCGCCGCAGACCTACCAGGAAATACACTTGTAATTTTTGGTAGAATCTCACATGGTAAAGATATACATTCACTCACATCTGCGTTGTCTGAAAAAGATGTACATTATATTGCAGGTGAAACTGATAAAGAATCTAGAGAAATGACAAGACAATTTGCTGAAAAGAATAATGTAATTATTATTGCATCACTTGGTGTGTTCTCTACAGGTGTTAATATAAGGAACCTACACAATCTTATATTTGCACATCCATCGAAGTCTAAGATAAAGGTACTTCAATCAATTGGTAGGATTTTAAGAAAAACAGATGATGGTAAGCCGGCAACAGTGTATGATATTGTTGATGATATAAAGTATAAATCTAGAGATAACTTTACATTAAGACACGCTGGCGAAAGATTTAGATTTTACACTGAAGAAAAGTTCGATTATAAAATAAACAGTATAGATATATAACATGGCACGACAAACAAAAGATTCAGCACATTACGTAAACAATAAAGAATTCACAGCAGAACTCGATAAGTACTCAAGAAAATGTAGAGCTCTCATGGCTAAAGGTAAGGAGAGACCTGAAATGAGTAGATATCTCGGTGAATGTATTATTAAAATGGCAAATAGATTATCTTTAAGACCAAACTTTGTAAATTATTCTTATAGAGATGAAATGGTTCAGGATGCTATTCTAGCCGCAATCAAATATGCATATAGATTTGATGGTGATAGATTCAATAATGGATTTGCATTCGTCACACAGATCTTATTCTCTCACATGGTACAAAGAATTAAGAAAGAGAAAAAGAAATATATGTTAGATCTAAAACTTATACAACAAGCAGAACAAACAATGTTCCTTCATGGTGAGTTTAGTGAATCACTAAATGATACAGCCAGAGCTTATGCAGATCAAAAACTTGGTGATATGGAAGAAGCAAAGGCTAAGACACCAGCTGAAAAGTCTAGATCTGGATTTACTCTTAGATCACATACACTACGAGTTAAACATGAATTAGAAGCCATTAAGACTGGTGAAACAGAATTTGAAGTAGAAGGCAAACACTACAAAGTAAGAGAAGCAAAGAAAGAAGAGTTCTTTAAGGAGAATCCTAATTTTAAAGTTAAAAAGAAACGAAAAACTAGAAAGAAAACTAAATGAAAGATGTCTTTGAGAGTATAATTGATGTAGGTAGTGGGTTTATTCTTGCTATCATAATACAGATTTTAGTGTTTCCTTTGTTTGGATTTACACCTACAATAATGGAGAATATTCAAATAGCATCGATATTCACTGTAGTATCGATGATAAGGTCTGCTCTATGGAGAAGATATTTTAGAAAGGCAAGACAATGAATGAATTACGACCTCTAATTTTAGGAATAGCATTAACGATGCTATGTGTTGGTTTAATTATATGGCTTAGTCCTTATGGTGGCCAACACGATCCTATGGATATATTACTTAGAATTTATCAGCAATGAAAATATTAATATTCGGTTTACCTGGTTCAGGTAAAACAACACTTGCAAAAGAACTAGCATATCACTTTTGTATACCACATCATAATGCAGACTACTATAGAATGCTACATGATGATTGGGATTTTTCACCTGATGGCAGATTAAGACAAGCCATGAGAATGAAAGGTAAAAATGGTATACTAGATTTTGTAGCACCAAAACAGGAGTATAGAGATATTGTACAACCTACAGTATCAATCTATATGGACACAATAAATGAATCTAGATATGAGGATACAAATAAAGTATTTGAAAGACCACATTATCTAGATGTAGACTATACGGTGAAAACATGGATAGACATAAAGAAACTACGCAAATGCTTGGTAGGTTCCAACCCTGGCATCAAGGGCATACAGAGCTTTTTAAAAGAGCAATTTCCAAAACTGGTCAAGTAGTAATAATGCTGCGTGCTCAGGATGGTACTGAGGACAACCCATATACTTTCGAAGCAAGGCGTCAACAGATACAACATGCGTTAAAAAAAGCTGGTTTTGAGTATAATCAATATGAGATTATTGAAGTGCCAAATATCACTCATATAACCTATGGTAGAGATGTAGGTTATAAGATTGAGCAGGAGCATTTAGATAAAAAAACTGAGAGTATATCTGCTACTAAAATTAGAGAAGCTAATAAAGCTATTGAAGGAAAATATGGCGTATGAAGATTGCTATTCTAGGCGATACCCATTTTGGTGCGAGAAATAGAAATGTAGTTATCGAAGCCTGGCAAAGAAAGTTCTATGAACAAGTATTTTGGCCAGCAATCGATGACAAATCTATTACTCATATCATACAAGTTGGAGATTATTTTGACTCACGCAAGTGGCTCAATATCCAAACACTAGCATTTCAAAAAGAAATGATGGTTAAACCTGTGCAGGATAGAGATATTAGATGTGATGTTATCATAGGTAATCATGATATACCATTTAAACATTCACTTAAAAACAATTCACCAAACCAAATTCTTGGTCAAGAATCAAACTTTAATGTATATGAAACTATTACAGAACTAGATATTGATGGCTGTAAGATTACACTAATGCCTTGGGTATGTAAAGAAAATTATGAAGAATCATTTGCAAGAATTAAACAAGGTGGTGAAGTACTTATAGGTCATTATGATATTAATGGAATGTTAATGTTTCCTGGTCAATATAGTCGTGATGGTTTTGAAGTATCTGACTATACAAAATGGGAAAAAGTTATCTCAGGTCACTATCATACACAAAGCGAAGAGGTAAATATACAGTACACAGGTACACCATACGAACTTATGTGGTCAGATTCAGGTGGTAAACATGGCTTCTGGATTTTAGATACAACAGATAAATCACTTGAATTCGTGCAGAATCCTTACGGTTATCATGTAAAATTGATATATGATAACAATACAAAACCTAAAGATTTAACACAAGATCTGAAGAATTCTTATGTAAAACTATATGTAAAAGAAAAAGAATCATTTGAAAATTTTGAAAAGTTTATTGATGCAATTAATCTTAAAGAACCATTTGAATTAAAAATAGTAGAAAGCTTTGAACAATTTAATGCTGATAATGTAGATGATATTATTGAAATGACTGATACATCAGACCTTATATCTGAGTATATAGATGATGTAGCCACAGACCTTAATAAGAAAGAAATTAAAAAGATTATGTTAGAAATATTTGAGGAAGCACAACATA
>VTLG01012130.1_pt1 | contig 40496 bp, 19 predicted proteins | sample 4694571 | NCBI WGS metagenome assembly VTLG01 (sample SAMN12604809, study PRJNA352737) | marine metagenome | biome: ENVO:00000447; feature: ENVO:00000209|ENVO:00000569|ENVO:01000036; material: ENVO:00002151; isolation source: viral sequences binned using virsorter ... | reverse complement strand
CTAGCGATGAGGTGTGGCAATACATAACGACTGATGCAGCCAATAAAGATGTCGGGATATACATGGGGTTGGACTATGACGGTACGGCTAATTATAGCGGGATTGTTTTTGATCAAAGTGAAGATGCATTAAAAATATTTAACAACAATTCAATAGCAAATCATTTAGTCATAAAAAATGACGGCAAAGTCGGCATCGGAACAACTGCGCCTGCAACAACCTTAGATGTATATGGACATTTAAATTTACGTTCTGGTTATAATCTGGGATGGGGTGGTGCATACGGGGCAAATATTCCTACTATAGTTGGGGTTAGTGGTGGTAGTGCCTATATGGGGATTTATCCAGCTGGAAGCACGAGTGGTGAAAAAGTGAGGATTGACGCGTCTGGCAAAGTTGGTATCGGGACGACTACGCCAGCGGCTCCTCTCGAAATCAAAGCTAACGGTTCTCATGTTCTGTTTAACACCGCTAGTAGCTCGCAAAACGCTTGGATTACATGGGCTGATAATGGAACTAATAAGTGGGAGATTAACAAGGGTACAACCAATAAGTTCTCTATCTATAGTTATACTCTTGGTGCGTCCGTAATGGGTTTTCAAGAGGACGGTAAAGTCGGCATCGGGACTGCTACGCCAGATTCTTTGCTTGAGATTGAAAACAGTAGCGTTGCTGGCAATACTCAATTACATATTCACAACAATAAAACTGGCGATGCCGCCGTACTTCTACTTGAGGGCAAACGAACCAGCTACAACGATACCGGGCAAGTTCTATTCGCCAACAACGGAACTAATGTTGCTCAAATAAGAGCATACTCTGCTGGGACTGACGGTGCCTTAGGATTTTTTACAAAAACTTCAGGGGGTTCTCTGGGCGAGAAACTTACAATAAGTGATGCGGGGCTAGCCACGTTTGCTAATGATGTAGTTGTTACTGGTAACTTTACTGTCAACGGCACAACCACAACGATTGATACTACTAATTTATTAATTGAAGACCCCTTAATGCTTCTGGCGAGAGTTCAATCGGGAACTCCCACCTTGGATAGTGGATTTATTATAGAAAGAGGAAGTAGCACTAACGTTGGGTTTATATGGGATGAGAGCGCCGATGAGTTTGCGCTCATTAACACAACCGACACAGCAACAACTGCGGGCAATGTAACTATAGCAAGTTATGCCGCGTTGACTGCTTCAACTATAACCACATCCGCCACGGGGTCTACATTTACTGACCGAATTAAAATTATTAACGGTTCTGCCCAACTGAACATAGGGCAATGGGATACGGCTAATCACCGAATTGAGGCGGACGCTAACCGTCCATTGATGATAACCTCCTACCAAGGCAATATAAATTTAGGGACTTCTGGTAGCACCAAATTAAATATTAATACTGGAGGGATAGCTGTTACAGGTACGGGAACATTTTCTGGCAATATCACCGGGGGTGCATTCGGCAGCATAAACCTTACATCGTCAACTCAACATATCAAATGGCCTTTCACAAGCGGCCAAGCGGCGTCAAGGTCTTGGGGGTGGATAGCCGAACAGGGTGCTTATGGTTGGTTCCAGCTTTACCGAAGTGATGCAAGTGACGGCACTCTGGACACCGAGGTGTTGCGTTTTGCCAATAACAGTGAAGCAACATTCAAGGGTGCGGTGTCGGTAACATCCGGGCAAGTGAAGGTAATTTCTGGGGCTGTATCTGCTCCGTCTTTTTCCTTCACAAATGATACCGATACTGGGATGAGCCGTCCCACTACAAATGCGTTAAATTTTGTTACAGCGGGAGCAGAGAGAGTTAGAATAGATGCTAACGGCAAAGTCGGCATCGGGACTACTTCGCCAGCAGCTAAATTAGATATAGCATTTCCAGATAACACATCTATATGGAGAGGTTCATACGCATCCTCGGAAGATAATTTTTATCTAGAATTAGACACCTTTATTCCTTCTGGCGGCGTTGTTGCATATTCGTTTGACTTAAAAAATAATGGGACTGCTTATAATAATAATTTAGTTTTAGACAGGGGCAATGTCGGCATCGGGGTTGCTGATCCAGACAGCAAATTAGAAATAAAAGGTACTGGCGGTGGAACGGGACTTGCGCTTAAAACAACTGACTCTTCTGGTAATACTGGTTTTTGGGCAATGGATGGCGGTAGGGTGGGAGTACATTATTATCCATTTTTGATAAATCAAGATCATACTGACTCTAATTATCCAAGTGCTTGCTTAATGTATGCTCATAGTGCCAGCCCATTTACCATTAAGACTGACGGCAAAGTCGGCATCGGAACTACTGCGCCAGCATATGAGTTAGACGTACCTTCTGGAACCGTTCGGGGCCAGCAAGTCTTCTCAAAGTATGGAAGCAATAAGCTAATTCAACTCACATGGGGAGGTACAACAAGTGAAGGTAGATTGTGGATCGGCAACAATGATTCAGCAACTGTTCTCATAAATGGTAATTCAACTTCATATATAAACAATGGGGCTACTTTCGGCATCGGGACTGCTTCACCAGCCGCAAAACTTCACGTTTTAGATTCTAGTAATCAAATCAGGGTTGAATGTTCATCCGATAGTCAAAAATGGGATATAAGTGCTGCTGGGGGTGATTTTGACATCTATGACGCAACCAACAACAAGACTCCTTTTGCTATAGACGCTGGTACTCCCACCGATTTCTTTGCCATCAAAAACGATTCTACCGTACGTTTAACCTCAACGGGTAATTACCCCTACCTTAAAATATCAACTACGAGTACGGTCGCCTCTGCGATGCCGTATATCCACTTGAATACGACAGAGGGTAACGGTTATCTGATTAAAAATAGGGATACTGGAAACAGTATGTTGAGCAAGAGTTTATATCTTTGGAACGATAGTGGCCCTATACAGTTTATCACGCCGTCATCTACACCGAGGATGACAATTCAGGAAAACGGCAGCGTCGGAATCGGAACAACTTCGCCGCAATCCCAGCTTCATATAAAATCGTCTAGCACAAGTGGTAAGATTATAACCGACACAACTGGAACAGGTGCTTGGACGGGTTATCAACTCTGGATTAATGGCGTGGAAAAATGGGGAGCTTCCGCTTACGAGGATCATTTTTATATTTACGACAAAGATGCCAATACACAGAGACTGGTCATCAGGGATGACGGCAATGTCGGTATCGGGACTACTGCGCCAAAAGAAAGCCTTCATGTTCGTGGACAGACAATTTTAGATAATGCAACTACTGCCGTTGCTTCCGCAGTACCGACTACTGTTTATGTAAACGATCAAGCTGACTCTACAATAGGTTTTGGGATTCGCGCTGGTGGTTCAGCCGCTCAAGCTATAATTGGATTAGATGATGATGATGGTGATGAATTTAAAATATCCTATACAACAACTAATGTAGGTGCGGTTGACCATTTTGCATTGAATTCCAGCGGAGAGTTCGGCATCGGTACTGATCCTGTTTCCGGCTGTAGACTTAGGATCTCTGGAGGCAATTATCCATTAAGGGTTAATAAAGGCACTACAGAATACTTTTTTGCAGAAAATATTTTATATGCCAATGAGGCCGATGGAATGTACCTTGTTAACCAGAATTCATATTTAAGTTTTGGCGCAAATAACTATGAGGTGATAAGGCTACATGGTGGTAGTGCTGGACAACAGAATAAAGCTGGCATCAACGAAACCTCGGCTGACGCAAACCTACACGTTACAGGCAGGCCCAGCTACACAACCGCTAATTTAGCTGAGGTTGGTGGTTTGGGTTTTGTTAGATTTCAGCCATCTAGTACTGAGGAAGATAGTATATGGATTCATAACGGAGGGGGTCATGTTGGATTTCAAGGAGCAGACAATCCTACAACTGACTCCGCAATTCCGCTTACCTTAAACGCGTATGGTGGTAGTGTCGGCATTGGAACTATTGCGCCATATGGAAGTTTAGATGTTGCCGCCACAGGATCGGAATCCGCGCCCACATTACAACTTGGGTATGCGTCAAACGCCAATCGATCCAACTTTAGGTTTGGGTTTTATAGTGATACAGAGGCAGGTTACATCAGTAATAAAAACGGCAATAACGGAATCCGATTCATACATCGTGGGCAAACTGTTATGCAAGTGGGGTACGGTGGTAGCACCGGGACACCTTATGTCGGCATAGGCACTACTGCACCAACCTATAGGCTTGATGTTGAAGAAAATGTGGCGGGCTGGACAGCGGGGATTAAAAATGTTCACGCTTCTGGTTATGGGTTGAGTATTGATACAAGCGCTAACTCAGGAAACTCCGTCTTTAACTTAGCGTGTTATACCGGGACGAACGTAGGAATGTTTGTAACCAACCAAGGGCGGGTCGGCATCGGTACAACTTCGCCACCAGTCGCCCTTGCTGTAAATGGCACTAACCCCGGCATTGACCTGATGGAGGGTGGAACATCTAGGTTTAGGTTGGAGCTGGGCTCTAATGAAACTTTCTTAAGCACAATAGGTGCTTATAAAATGTACTTTAGAATAGCTCAAGTAACTGCATTAACTATAGACACGAACCGAAATGCCACATTCAGCGGTGCGCTGACGGTTGGTGGTAATTTAACGGCTAATTCTGCGGCGGTGTCCCTTTCAGACGGCACTAACTCATCCCGCAGAAAAATATTAAACCACTCCAGTAATGCCAACTGGAATGCGGCTGGCGGTTATACTGTTTGGGGTTGGGAGTTTATGGTTGATTCCTCTGTAAGGGCTGGAATCGCTTATGACCATTCAAGTTCAGAGGAGTTTAACATTTGGTCATCTTACGGGGATATAGTATTTAATACCGACAACGCAAGAAGCGGAAATGAAACTTCAAGTAGCGGAGACACAGAGGCATTAAGGCTTACTTATTCAGGAAACGCCGTGTTCGGTGGAACAATAACAGAAAACTCTAGTATAGCATTAAAAGAAAATGTATTTGACTTAAACACTACATTAGAAAAAATATCTAAAGTCCGCCCTGTTAAATATAATAAGAAAGTAAGCAAAGACAAAAAAGAAATAGGTTTAATTGCTGAAGAATTAGCCCTTATATTCCCAGAATTGGTGGAAAATGATGAGAACGGGAACCCCACAAGTGTAAATTATACAAGAGCAGTGACAGTTCTATTTGATGGCTTCAAGCAAATGTATAAAGAATTAAAAGAAATAAAGGAAAAAATTAAATAAATGGCAAATCTTCTACAAACGTGTGCTGCGACCTGTCTGTGTTCCCCTATAGTCTGTTCTACTACTAAATTCAAGGGTAATTGCATTTATATTGATGGAGGTTCTCAAAACGCAGGGCAGGATGCAACGGTTTACATTACAGCTACTAGCAATAATGATTGGGCGTTATTAGTCAATAAATGCAATAGCGGCTCTACTGAATATGGCATAGAAAGTAGAATGGGTTCGACTTCTGTTTTCGCCTATAGCGCTTTGTTTGCTGGTACCCGGAAGTTCTCGGTTGGCTATAATTGTCTTTGTCATTCCGATTTGGTTCAATCTCCTATAGTTTGTGCTACTACTTGCATGAAGCTGGGCGCAGGTTCGGCTAATTCAATATTATGTATGTATAGTACTGGTAATCAAGTAACATCAATCCGACATAACTCGAGCACCGCTAGATTATCTATACATGATGATGGTGGCACTGAAAGGTTTTCGGTTAATACCCAAGCTGGTTCTGTGCAGGGGGTTGCTTGTGCTTATAATTGCCTTAAGTCTCCTGTACTTTGTGCTACTACTAGTGTTAATTCGCCTTGTATGTGCGCTAATGATTTTAAGGCCACCGGTTGGTTTAGAAATACTGCTAGCGGCCACGGCCTTTATAGTGAAGCTACTGGTCAACATTTTTATTCTGATAATGATGATTATTGGAACGTTGCAGGAGGAACCACGGCAAATGGTATTAGATTTAGAGACGAGCACGCTGGTACTATACGTGGGACTGTATACGCTAATAGTAGTAACGAGATAGGCTTTTTAGATCAAGGTAGCGACTGGACTTACAAAGCCAAAAACGATGACGGCCACTATTGGTATCTTAACAATACTGCAACAAAAATGCACTTAAACGCGGCTGCAGCTCTTTTTGTTTGTGGCTGCGTTCAATCCGAAAAAGTTTGTGCTACTAACTGTATACAAATAGGAACAAGCTGTCGTCCCGGTTTAAGCAACTTTACGGGTGGTTTATCAGTTCAGCGTGTTGGAGCTAATTCTGGAGATTCTCAGATTGGTATACAAGGGAAAGATGAATCTGGTGATTGGCGTTTTACTCTCTATGGCGCAGCAGATAATTATGGATTTTTGGACGCTAGTTGGGCAGCTTGGGACATAAAGAAGACCGTTAATGGTTCCATGTGTATCTGGACAGGGAGTAGTGGATTTTTCTGCAACATGGAGGGAGCAGTTTTCGCTGCTACTTGTCATAGTGCTCCTGTAGTTTGTGCTACTAGTTGTTTAGCGTTGGCCAGTACCGGAGGATCTACTAGTATCACAGCGTCAGGAGCCCGTGGTTATATGAAGATTTGCGGAAGTGGTGACAACTATGTGAGAATTGGCCCGCACAACGATAATGGTTGGGGTTATATAGAAAGCCATAATAACTCTGGCGGACTATACTTCGGCACCAACCAAGGAGCGTTTCTATTCGATACGGGTCATGTAGGTAGTTATACTGATGGAGAAGTTGATGTAGGTTATAGTGGAAGAAGATTTAGATGTGCGTGTTTTTCCCACACCGTTACAGCATACTGCCATTACTCTACACATTGTGGTACTTCTCCTGTATTTTGTGCTACTAGTTGTGTCCAATCTCCTGTAGTTTGTGCTACTAGTTGTTTTAGGGTGAGCGGTTCTGGCGAGAAAGCATTGAAACTCGGTTCTACCGATAGTCACGCAACAGTATATTTAGATGGTTCTAATGGAGATTGGAGTGGTAGTGATTATGCATGGATTAGGCATGATACTAATAAGAACTTGATGATCGAAAATGATCAAGCAGCGCAACATATTAATATATGGAACAGAAGTAATAATAATATATGCTTCGGAACTAATAACGCAGGAAGGTTTGTAATAGAAGCAGGTGGCAATACTAGGTCTTGTTATAAGCATTTTGCCTGTACTTGCTTACATTCTCCTATAGTTTGCGCTACTAGTTGCGTATATGTGGGAGACTGCTCTAGAATTCAACAAGGTATAGGCTGTTCAATAGTGAGTGACGGCAGTGACTATTGGAGATGGACCCTAGCTGGCAGTAATAATAGATTTTATTGGTACACTGGTGGTGCGGATAGAATGTGCCTTAATGAGAGCGGCCAATTGTGTACCACTGGTGCTGTTTGTTCTCCTAAATTATGTCTAGTCGAAGACATTTCCGGAGACATGGCTAATGGCATAGCTCTTGGCAGGAATAATGGTATACCTCAAGCTAGTTGGGGCGAAAGTAGCGTCCAAACAGGTCGAATCGAGATAGGTTTGCCAACTAATGATGGACAAGGTGGAGCTGTTCATTACGGAATGGTGCAGGTTCAAGTGGATGTTTATGAATACGATGGCAACAATACCATGAGCTTTCTTGTAGGTGGCCACAATTGGGGTCGTCGATGGTATAATTGCGGCATTCATATAATGGGTGGTTGCACTAACAAAAATATAAAGCTTGCGTATCATGAATGCGGTGGAACTTGTAACGGTAGATACATTATATTAATTGGAGAGCCCGGTAGTAGTTGGAACTACGGTTCTGTTCATGTTAGAAGGGTAAATAATGGGGCCTATTATACCGGTGCGATGGACATGCTCACACCTATGTATGTGAAACGCGTTACTTGTGCCGACTCTTATTATAACTGTACAACTGGTGACCTACGGCCTTCTTCTAAGAGTTACGCAGGATACCAGTGCGCTATTACTTGCGTTAGTTCTCCTGTACTTTGTGCTACTACTTGTATTAAAGTAGATGGAACCGCCTGTTTCTGCGGGAGACCGCTATTCCTCGCTAATAATATAAACAACTGGGACGACATAAACAGCTCAAGCGGTAGCCTAGGGGCTTTCGAGGTCTATAATAACGGAGCAGGTAACGACGCTTTCTTTGCTTTCCATATCGGTGGTCAATTTGCTACTTACTTCGGGTTGGACTCAGCCAACAACAGACTGGCCGTAGGCGGTTGGTCAGCTGGCGCAAACAAGTATAACCTCACTTGCGATGGTCAAGCTACATTGTCTACTACTACTTCTCTTTGTACTGCTGTCTTTTGTGCTACTAACTGCATGAAAGTAACAAACGCTATATCAACTGGTTATGGGGCTTATTGTGGACTAGGGATTGGTGCAGATTATGTTAATAGTGGTAACTGGGACACACAGCTGAACATGTACGGTGGTAGTCATGTAATAACTAGATGGTGCAAATCATCTGGTGACACAGCAGACAATGCACAATACGGTTGTATTTGGCTACATGGTAATCATCCGATGACTATAACATCGAGTGGTAATATGAGAATTTGTGCCGCTGGGGGAATAGCGTTGTGCCTTAAAAATGGGTTGGCTTGTGCCGCTTCAGTTTGTACAACAACTCTACTCTGCGCAAATAATGGAGCTGCAACATTAAATGTTTCTCATGCTGCTGGTGCAAAGATACTTTATAGCAGTGTTGGGTTTAACACCGCAACTTCAAGTACTACATTAAGTCATGGAACTAATATACTGTTTCAAGTTGGTGGCACTACTAAGTTGTGTTTAAATTCAAGCTGTTTGTGTTCGGTTGATCGGATCTGTGCTGGTGGGGGCTTTTACGGAGATGGTTCTAACATAACTGGTATTAGTGCTGGATATGATCCTTTACTTAACACTCTCTGTCACAATGGGGGTACAGAATGTAATAATGTAATTTTTGGCAAATGCGCCGCAGAGCGTGCCAGAGTAACTAGCGGTGACGTTGGTGTTTCTGTAATTATAGGTCGGTGCGCTGGTTACTACGCTTGTGGGACGACGCATACATTCGTGGGAGTCAATGCAGGCCGTGGTTATTTTTGCGATAGCTGCAATCACTTAACCTACAGTAACACCGCCGTTGGCTATGCTGCTGGCGAATCTGGTGTTTACAAAGATTCAAGTAATAAGTTTTGTAAAAACACGTTTATTGGGGCGGGTGCAGGAGGTGGTCAACCACACTGCGGTTCCGAAAATACCGTTATAGGGGCAGATGCGGGCGATAATATGCAGGGAGCAGCGTGTGGCAATACATTTATAGGTTTTTATGCTGGTTATAATTGCACCACAGCAAGCAACCAACTGGTTATGGGCTCTTATAAGACGAGTAGTGGTTTAGCGGCGATTTGTTATGGTTGCATAAAATTGTGTGGTGCAGTGTATAAAGCTTCCGGATCATTTCTTATTACTCATCCTGATCCCGAAAAACGAGACACAACTGATTTATTCCATTCTTTTGTAGAGTCTCCTACGGCAGGAGATAATATATATAGATGGCAAGTTGATGTACAAAACTGTTGCAATGTTATCACATTACCAGATTATTACAGATTTTTAAATGAAGACGATATGGTGTGGGTATCTCCTTATAAGAATTTTGGCTCTGCTTATGGAGAAGTGACCGAAGATCAAAAATGCTTAATAGTTTGCTCTAATCAGGATGGTAAATATAACGTGCTGTTAATTGGGACAAGGAAAGACGAGTGTGCAACTGCGTCATGGAAAGGTGCTGAGCGCGGCATCAGCGATTTATCTCCAGACATGGAGGATGTTTTTGAGTGGGGCGAAGAAGATGAACGCGGAAATAGGAGCATACTCAGTCAAGAAAGACATAGAAGCCCAGCGGGTCCTGAGTATACCGATTGGTAAATTTTCTTTGGCTTAATTGTTGTTTTCTTGTTATAATTAATTAGTGAACGACAAGAATATTATCTTTCATGTAGAGGGCGGAATTGGCAAAAACATCATGGCGACTGCGGTCGCCGCAGCTATTAAGAAAAAGCACCCAGATAGGGACATTATCACAATTGGTTCATGGCCAGCAATTTGGTTTAATAACCCAAATGTCGAGAGATTCTATCAATTAGGTAATACTCCTTATATTTTCGAAGATTACATTAGAGATAAAGACACCCTAATCTACAAACAAGAACCGTATCATCACCACGGTTACATCAATAAAAAAGTTCATTGTATTCAAGCTTGGTGCGAGCTTCTCGGGGTTGACTATAACAACGAAAAGCCAGAATTTTATTTGACTCATTCAGAGTCGGAACAGGCCAGAATGCAGTTTGGATCTTCAGATAAGCCTATTTTTTTAATTCAAACAAATGGCGGCCCAACGGGTCCGGATAGGGCTCCGATGTCTTGGGTTAGAGATGCGCCTTTGCCAACTGTTTTAAAAATGATTGAGCCTTTTGCTCAGGATTACAACCTTGTTCAAATAAGGACAGAAAATCAACCCGGCTTTCAAGATATGCCTTGGGTGGCAAGCCCTAATATTAGAGAAATTATAGCTCTTCTAAAATGGTCGAGTAAGAGATTGTTAATTGATAGTTTTGCGCAGCACGCATGCATGGCTTTAGGTAAAAAATCGACTGTGCTTTGGCCAATGGATAATGTAAAAGCTTTGGGCTATGAACATTTTCATGATAATATTGTATCGAATGTAACTCTAAAGAAAACTCATCTAATTGATAGTTATTTGGGAGATTTAGATATATCTGGCCAACCTCATATGTGCCCATTTAAGGATGATAATATTTTCGATGTGAACAAAGTCATAAAAAGCTTAAAAAGACAAAAAGACACTAAATTCCCAGAGAGTTTAATGAATATGGCTCCACAACAAATGCAGCAACAGGGGTGTGGACCGGGGCAACCTTGTCCGCCTCAAGGTGCGCCACAGCAGGGAATGCCTACGGCACCGATACAGCCCAAACAGGCTCCAGTTCCTCAGCCCGAACCCGTCACAACGACTTAAAAAAAGTGTATCTATAAATAAGGAAATAGTAAAATGGCAATTGAGTATGAATTCGTAAGAGTAAATCCGCTTTGCACATGCGACGCAGATGGCTCAAACACAAAAACCCAGAAAATAGAAGTAAGTATGAGAGCTTCTAAAACTGGTGCTGGCGGCCATGTTTTCGAAGCTTATGCCAATGGGGATATAGAGCTTAGCGGAGATGCTTGCATTGACCCTACTGGGTTAGATTTGGCAACCTTGCTAAACGATCACGCAACCGAAAATAATTGGAAAGCTGATCTAGCTGCTACGATTAGCGGCCAACAGGCTCAAGCTCATGAGTGGACAGGGAGTCTAGAGTTACCAGCAGTTTCATAAGGAGAATTTTTAAAATGGCTATAGAATATACATTTAGTAGAGTTGAAGCAAAATGCGTTTGCAAAGACGGAGACCCAGATGAGGGTAAGGTTTGCGAAGTTGTAGTAGGAATGTCTGCTGTCGACGGAGACCATGGTGCATATATTGACACTACGGTTCCATTAAGTGGTGACGATAGGAAAGCCCCGGCTGATTTGGATCTTTCCGCAATTTGTAATGGCGCAGCTACAGACGGAGACTGGAAGGCCTCTCTTGCGTCGCAAATTGATGCACAAAAAGATGCTCCTGAATCTTATACTGGCGTTTTAACTGCTCCGGCTGTTTCTTGATTTTTTTTAGATTTTTTGCTGACTAAGCTTTATAATTTTTTAGTATGAGCGAAGAAGGAAATACTACTACTGAGGAACAGACAGCAGCGCAAGAGGCACCTACAGCGGCAACTCCACCCACACCCGAGCAAGCGTTGAATACTCTTGCTGCTGCCGCACGTCAGGCTAGGCTTACCTATGACGAGCATGCAGCGGTTGATGGATGCGCGAGAGTTTTAGCCGAATTGGTGCAAGGCGCGGCTGAATAATACCGACTGTCTAGTTCTAGTTAAAACAAAGAGTAGCCTTTTGGCTGCTCTTTTTTTTGTGTTTATAGTGTAATATCTGTAAGAATGAAAGTAGTGGATATAGCAGATGAAGCCTATAGGGAATTAGGTTCCCCTACTGATCTTTCTATACCGGCTATAGCTTTTTGGTTGAGGACAAATTTAGGGTCTTTAAACAATCATATCAACACGTCTTTTGCCGTAAACACTACGACTTACGAAGTAGAACAGGAGACAACTGACACCGAAGGAACATCTGTTACTATAGAAATAGCGGAGGAAGAAAAATCTATACTCAAAAAGCTATATATGCTTCATTATTATGATTCTAAAATAAGATCTAATATAGTTTCTATAAGTACTGATTCGGTGATTTCAGTTACCGACGACGGCTCTAGCGTAACTAAAATTAATAAAAATGAAGTAAGCAGGGTTTTAGCGGGAATTAAAAGGCAAGAGTTTGAAGAATTAAAAAACCTAATAAATCAATACAATCTAAACAAATCTGCACCTTTACAAGTCGCTGGAGACGATACGGTAGAAGGGTTTTACGCGGTCAGCAGAAAATTTAACCGTATACCAAATAACTTAACATAAAAATGGCTAGCCTTCTTCAAAGCACTGAGATCACAAGTCTCGTGAGCATACTTGGGGATGTTTTCGACACCTTCAAGAGGGAGATAGTTGTAAACAAAGCTCCCAAAAAAGTTATTAGCCAAATTAATGAAAGTCAGCTATTCGGTTATGGGGAAGCGGCCAATCCTGTTAACTATACGTACACGCCTCAATCTGGCGTCTACTACGCGAAGGTTAGCTATTTAGAGTATAAGGGAGACGAGTATATTCAAGACTTCCAATCTAAGATAGACTCCAACTTAGTTAGAATAAAGGTTCAGTCGGACGCGAAAGACTACATCGAAAACGGAACAACTGAAAACATTGCAATAGATAACAAAACATTTAATCTTTTGGGTGACCATATGGTGAAAAACTTCTTGGGTCCAAGCGGTTATACAACTTTCGTATATTACCTTCAGGAGACTAAGTAATGCCGTCACTTAAAGTACCACCGGGAGTTATGAGGATTTTAGGTAATCAGATTAAGAATACCAAGCAGTTCAATGACGCCGCCAACAAGGTAGTTAAGGAGATAGGAGAGCAAGCCAAAAGGGAATTCTTAAGGGAATTCGATGAACACCCAATAACGAACGAAATAGAGGCAGGCCCTAACGCAAGTAATAGTAGCGGAACATTGAATGGTTATGGAAATTTATTTAGTTTTATAGGGTTTAGCCAAGGTGATTCTCCGATATCTGAACTTAGGTTTTATCTAAAAAACTCCATTAAAGCATCTAAAATAAAAAAAGAAAGAGGAGCTAGAACAAAAGTCTATTTTACAATAAATAAACCCGAAATGAAAAATATTTCATCCGCGACTCCGATGCCTTGGGAAGTGGGTAGAAGCTGGGTAAGAAGTATAGAGAGAGGCATATCTGGGTTTGGTTATTATATGAATACCATGACTAGAAGGTTCAGTAGGTCTGGTGCTGGTATACAGGTTGACAGGAGGCTAAGGTCAGGGGGATACGTTCCTCGGAAATATATGAGTCAAATACTTAGAAATTTAGACAGAAATTTAAGAAAATTAGTTAGATGAAGGCTCAATTTGAAAACGAAGTTATGACCAGCTTAATGCTGTATGTAGACCATTATATAATGGAAAAAGGTCAAGCTTATACTAATAATAACAGTTCTTTTTATAAAATCGACGAGGACTATACAGACTATCAAGTATGGGCCGCGCCTTATAAACAGCTCGTTTGCGACCATTCAGTAAATGGAGCCACAGTAATAAGCGGAGCATATATTAATGGTTCAGCTAGCTATACTACTCCTTCTGAAGGTCCAAGTTACCAAGATATGGAGTTCGTGAATCAATATCAAGGGCAAATTTATTTTAAAGCTAACCCCTCCATTACCCCTATAAATGCAGTGAGCGGAAGCTATTCGGTAAAAGACTTTAATGTATATTTAACTAACGAAAACGAAGAGGAGTTGCTGTTTGAAACTCAATTTGATTTAAGGCCCAAAGTTTCGCAAACCCCAACTGGATTAGCGTCAGAAAAACAAACTTTTCCTGCTGTTTTCATAAAAAACAATGGCGGAACCAATGAACCTTTTGCTTTTGGAGGCATGGATAACACTATACTTAACGCCAGAATGATAGCTTTAGCTGATTCGGCCTTTAACCTTGACGCTGTTTGTAGTATACTAAAGGATAGAGCTCACCATCAGATTCCCGTATTAACCGCTGGAACACTTCCGTTCAACGCTTTAGGGGGATTAAAGGAGGACTGCTTTAACTATACTGGGTTAGTAGCGACTGGTGCCGCGAGCCATATGTATATAGCTAACGCATATGTATCAAAAGTGTCTCCAAACAGACAATTTTACAAAAATGTTAATAAGGACGTTTTTTCTGCTTTTATAGATTTTGAGCTAGAACAGCCTCGATATCCTAGGAGTTAAAGGAAAAATCAACTTCCCTTTGCGGGAAAATAATTGTAATAGAAAACACAAGAGGAGAATAAATCATGGCAAGAAAAAGAGTTATTTATCAGAGTGAAGGTTTATATGTTGGCCCCACTTCAGGTGCTACGCATAACGAGACCTTGAACAGCGTAGCTGGAGGATCGATTACCCGTACAGGAGTAGAGCCTGCCCAGCTTCATCGTATTCAAAGCATTAATTATGGCTTTGATATTCCAAGACAAGACGTTAACCAGTTCGGCCAATTAGCCCGTATTGACCAAGTTATCCTAGAGCAACCGACCGTTGATTTGGATTTCAGTTGGTATACGGAAACTGGCCATAACGAACAGCAACTCGGCTTTCATATGGGTGGTGCAAATGCTTTGTCCCATATTATTGAGGGCAAACTTGGCACACCTGACACCGCTGTTCATGCCGGTGTTCCGGGATCAAACTTTTACGTTCGTGTGAGCGCCGAAGGTGACGACTTGAACCTTACTAATAACACTCAAGATAAGGTTATTGGTATGGGTAACTGCTTTGTAACTAACCTTACAGCGGAAGCTAGCGTGGGTTCTTTCCCAACTACATCATGTACTGCTGAAGGTTTGAACATGAAATTTTATGCGGCTACAGAGGGTACAAGTACTAGCGCAGCTGTCCCAGCCGTTAATCCTGTTGACGGAAGTTCCATTACCGCTATTTACGTACTTCCTCACGCTAAACAAGGAGAGCAGGATATGCCGACGGCCTTGAGGCCGGGCGATATTAAGTTTACTGCTGACATATTGACGGACAATAAATTATGGAGAGGTATGGATGCAGACGAACTTAAGATCCAGAGTTTTTCGATATCGGCCGATATGAGTCGTGAGAACCTTGAGAGGTTGGGTAGTAAGTTTGCTTACTCAAAGGAACTTGAGTTTCCTCTGACTGCTACACTTACCATGGAAGCTATCGTTAGTGATCAGGTAGCGGACGATCTTGAAAATATCATAAATGACGATGATAGTACATATACAGCTCGGATGCAGATCTTCCCCCCGAACTATGACGGAACCAAGGGCAATACCCAGCACGCTATTGCTTATGCGTTGAGGGGTTGTAAAACTGATTCGCTCAGTTTCTCTTCTGCCATTGGAGATAACAAGACGGTATCACTTACTGCCACGGCCCAGATAGGAGCTAAGGACGATACCGCTAACGGTTTCTTTATGTTTACGTCCGGTGTGTCTATAACCACTAACGAATAATATATTTGATTAAACTTCTCTTTATATGGAGCCCCCGTTTTCGGGGGCTTCTATTTTTTTATATGGGCGTGTATTTATTTATAAGGAATAAGGAGCTATGTCGAATATCGATGAAGCAAAAATCAAGGAATATATTATCTTCCAATTTCAAAGAAGTATAACAAACTTCTATAAACAGCAACTCAATATCGTCGAAGACTTAAGGCAGGACCATCGTTCGTTTATTAAGAAAATATCAACTTTTACCCCAAAAGAACATATAAAAAATATGGATTATTTCGACGAGAATAAATATAACTATATAAGGAAAAAGGTGCTAGATAACGGAAATGAAATATGCAGAGAGTTCGAAAAGGTTTTTGAACAACTAAGTATAAACCTAAAGGAATAAGGAAAAATATGAACAAGTGGCTATACAGCTTTACTATAAACAAAACGGAAGAAATCCAAACCGAAGAAAAGTCTAAAAATGAAAAGGGGGAAGACACAACCACGGTAAAAAAAGAAATAAAAGAGACCCCTGTAACCTTAAAAATTAAAAAGCCTAATAGGAGGCTTTATGACGATGCAGATTTATTTTATGGCGTAAAGTTATCCGAAGGGATAAAAGCTGGCCTTCTCACAAAAACTCTTCTTGCCAAAAGATACGAGAATGACGGTGGACCCATGAGCAATCCCGAAAAGGAGAAATACGCCAAACTTTACATAGACCTATACGAAAAAGAGAACGAAGTACAAAAAATACAACTCAACTTAGATAAACTAAACGAAGAAGACAAGAAGGAAAAGCTGACGCAGGCAATAGTTGAGATGTCCACAATTAAGCAAGACCTTCATCAATTCGAACTTTCGCAACAAAGTTTGTTCGATCAAACGGCAGAGGTAAGGGCTAGAAATCAAACTATAATGTGGTGGGTTTTGAACTTGTCCTACTCGGGAGAAGAGGGAAAAGAGGAAGTCTTTTTTCCGGGGGATACGTTCGACGAAAAATTAAATGAGTATGACGAAATAGAAGACAGGGATAATGCTTTCTGGGGGGAAGCTATAAGAAAATTCATATATTTTATTAGTTTCTGGGAGTCTGGACAAATAACAACAGAAGAGGAATTCAAAGACGCTGAAAAGGTGTTTGATAGGACTTTGGAGGAAGGGGAAGAAGTTCCTGAAGCGGAAGATCTGGATAGCCTCAAAACTGCTTACGAAAAGGCCGAAGAGCAAGAGCAGAAGGAGGAGCAAGCAGAGAAGCAGGAGCAGAAAACTAAACCTAAAAGAAAAGCCAAAAAGAAAGATCTAGTTACTGAAAATGCGTAGTGCCCGACCTTCAAAAAACACAGCAGTTATACAAAAAGAAATATAAGCAATTAATTGATGGGGTTAGCTTATTTTTTGACGACAATACTCCTATATATATAAAGCATCTATCTGAGCTAGATATTGGGGAACTCGAGTTAGCTACGGATAAATACCATAAAGAAGCTAAAAAAAAGGGTCTTCCTGCTGAAAAGGACAAGATTTCCATTTTAATAAAGCAGGAGTTATGGGCCGACGACAAAGAAAAGGAAATATCGACCCTAAGAAAACAAGCAGCTTTACTTCAAGATACTCATAAAAAACTCTTCTTAAAAAAACAAATAAAAAACAGCCAAGTAAAAATTGACTCCGTATTGAAAGATTTGACAAGTCTTTTATCCGAAAGAGAGGAGATACTGGGCTTAACTTGTGAAAAATATGCCGAAAAAAAGTCTAATGAAGAAATAGTGGTTCATTGCTTCTTTAAAGATAGGGAGATGTCTCAAAAATTCTTTTCTGAGGAAGAGTTCGACGAGTTGAATAGAGAGAAACTATACTATTATATAAAAATATATAATGATATATCAAGGGAGTTTTCTACGGAGGAAATGAAAAGGTTAGCGGCTCTACCGTTTTTTATTAATCTTTTTTTTCTATGCGACGATAATATCTATACTTTTTATGGCAAATCGATAACAGAATTGACATTATGCCAAATAGACGCCTTCAATTGCGCCAAGACCTATAAATCTATAATGAGTCAGGGTAACAGTCCTTCTGACGAAATGTATGAAGATTTGGATCAATTAGTTGCTTTCTACGAATCTTATTCTAGTGGTGGATCAGGGGGACTAAAAGAGGCCAAACATAAGGATTCTCAATCTATTATAGGTGCCAGTATAGAAGAAATGAAGCAATTGACGAAGGGGGACGATGGGGTTCAGGTTGTTACGCTAGACAAAATAGAGGAAGGTCTCAAAAAAGAAGGCAGGACGCTTTCCGATTTATCTTTACAAGAAATAGCAGAAATGCATCAATAGTAAATATATCTTGTCACTTTAAAGTGTAATCTTCTCCAAGAGGAACAAGGAGAGATTATGGCTAGCACATCAGTAAGGATACCGGTTGAACTAGATCTTTCAAGGGCTGAAAAAGCGCTAAAGAAAGGTATAGGGGACAAGGTAGTACGAATTAAACTAGATCCCAAAGATTTCAACCAACCGCTAGGTAGAATAACGGGCAAATTAGGAGAGTTCGATAATGCGCTAGCAGCTTCAAACGCCCGTGTTATAGCTTTCGGTGCGTCAGCCAGCGCAATATACGCTATACAAAGAGCCCTAACCGCAACGGTTAAGTCCGCTATAGAGGTAGAGAAGGTATTAGCCGACATTAATGTTATATTAAATGCTAGCGGCTCCAACCTCCAAAAATTTGGAGACCAGCTTTTCAAAATAGCTGGAAATACAGGTCAATCCTTTAATGAAGTAGCCAAGGCGGCAACCGAGTTAGCCAGACAGGGCTTGTCGGTTTCGGAGACCCTGAGAAGAACTAATGACGCTCTCGTATTAACAAGACTTTCGGGATTGGGCGCTGCTCAAAGTGTTGAGTCTTTAACTGCCGCTATCAACAGTTTTAATAAGACGGCCATTACTTCAACAGAAATCGTAAATAAACTTGCGAACGTTGACGCAGCTTTTGCAGTTAGTTCCAAAGACTTGGCTGAAGCAATAAGGCGTGTGGGCAGTACTGCTAACGACGCAAATGTTTCGTTTGATGAATTGATAGCTGCGGTTACTTCTGCTCAGCAGGTTACCGCTCGGGGTGGTGCCGTAATTGGTAATAGTTTCAAAACTATTTTTACAAGACTGCAGAGGCCTAGGGTTCTTGACGCCTTGGAAAAACTTGGGGTCCAAACAAGGAGCATATCGGGCGATACTCGTCCCGCTATTAAGATATTAAAAGACTTTGCCAAAACATATGAAAGCTTGGCTCCATCAATTAAAGCTACAACTTCCGAGTTAATTGGTGGTGTGTTTCAAATCAATATTGTAAAGGCCGCACTGGCAGACTTAAATAAAGAGTACTCCATATTCGACCAAGCCCTAAAAACTTCCGTAGGTTCAACCGACGAAGCTATAAAAAGAAACGAGGCATTGAACGAAACAATGTCCGCAATGATAAACAAGACTTTCGCTAATTTACAGAAGGTTGCTGCTGGAGCTGGGGAAGACATGTTTGGCCCTATGATGAAAAAGTTAATAGGTGGGCTGAACAGTGCGTTAGAGTCTCTTGGTGAAGATCCTGATACTAAGGGTGTAGGAAGCAAGATAGCTTCAGGTATATTTAAAGGTATAGGTGACTTTTTGTCGGGACCCGGTTTAATTATAGGAGCCGTGGGATTATTTAAGATTGTTTCAAGGATAAGTGCGACGGCATCAGACGCTTTGCAGTCTATAGTGTTAACGAGCAAAGCTCAGGAAAAGGTTAGGAACATTAAGATGGCCGCTTTTAATGTGCTTCAAAAAGAACCGGGTTTATTGGAGCAGGTATTAGCAGGAACAAAAACAATAGAACAGGCTCATGAACAAGTATTAAACACTATAGAAGCCGAAACAAACGCGCTAAGGTTGCAGATGAACCTAGCTGGTGAATTGGCTAAAAAACTATCCGCAGCTGGAGTTACCATACCAGAAGCGGGGCCATTTGCGGGAACCATGACCAGCCCAAGGGGAGGAAGTAAGAAGGCTGGTGGATACAAACCCGATTGGTTGGGCGAAACCTCAGCAATGTCCCAAAGCGGATATAGTCTTAGCGACATGCGCGATCCCGGAGTACGTTCGCAAAAAATACATGATGGTAAAGGTAGAAGTTTCATGGCTTCTGTTAATAAACACGAAACAGTTGAAACAGTAAAAGGCCCCGGAGGTAAAAAGGGTACTTTTGTTATACCACCACAAGATTCTGATGCATTTAGGAATTTAAAGGCAGGAGGGTTTACTCCTAACTTTGCGAAAAAAGCAGGTCCTAGTTTAGGTTTTACTCGAAAAGGATCTATATACGATATGTTTGGTACCGTAGAGGATATTCTAGGGTTGTACGGTAGTCATCAAGGAATTAATAGTAATTTCTTCAAGCAAATGCAAATGATGTACGATGGAAATCTAGAAAAAGACGACCTCGTCAAAATGAAAACTAAGGTGGGGGGTATTTCTCATTCCCGAAGCCCAGAACATCTAGAGGAACTAGCCAGAAAACATACTGGTTCATATGATCCTGCTGCAAAGCTTTTAGGTAGGGGTAAACAGATTAAGGGGGCCAAGGGGGGAACTATCACAACCCCGTCATTATGGACAGAAGAAGCTAAATTCTATGCCACAGATTTAGGTTCGGGAAAGTATAAAGGTTTTCAATTCTCTAGAGGAGACGCCAAGAGAAAAGCCGGAATGGAGCTTCAGTCAAATTTTTACAAAAGTACTATCGGTAAAAATCTAAGGGCAAGCTTAATGGAAATGGATTCCAAAATTCAGCCGGGTAAAAAAACTGGATTCTCAGAAGGCGTACAGACTAGGCGGGATACAGCAATCTTAAAAAATTATTTTCTAGCAGCGAGACCAGAGGATAAAATACCAATGTCCATGGACGCTTCCAGAAAAGGTACTAAAGCCAAAAACCCTACTCTTAAACATGGATTAGTAAGTAGCCTAATGGGTCAGGGAAGAAAAAAAGCCAAAGGCTTTATCCCTCACTTCGCAACCGGTATTTACGACAGCGACTATATACCCGGCAGCAGAACCGGTAAGCAAGCCATCCTTGACGCTATAACAGGTAGCGGCAAACCGATCAAAACCATAATGGGAGCATCCGGAAGCGGTAAATCAACATTCAGTGCCGGAATGGGTAAGCGAATAACTTCCATGAATCAAGTTGGTAAGTTTAATGATTTCGTTATTGTGTATGGAGGGGGCAAATCAAGCAAAGGTGGTTTAACAGCCCAAGGCAAACAGGTGTTCGGCGCTACAACAGGTGGCGTTACAGCTGTGGCTCCATCCAATCAAGAAATATATTCACGAAGAATAGGAAGACTAAACAAAGCCAGACATAGTGGAATGCCGGACGAAAGGAGCTACAAGGGCTTAATGGGCGCAATGAAGGCTCCCTATAATCAATACGACTACATGGCTCAAGTGAAAAAAATGATGAAAGGCAGAGGTCAGTCTTTTAATGTCGCTAGGGCTGGTGGCTTCATTCCTAATTTTGCGGGATCTTCAGAAGCTCTCTCTATATTTAATACAAAAGGAAAACAAGTAAGTGCTGGTAGGGCTGCTCATGACTGGAGAGAAATGAGCTCCAGCGACTTTAAAAAGACTTACGGTAGTAAACACGCAGGAGAAAGAGAAGCAGCGGCAACAGCTGGTATACCTTATTCAAAATGGAAACAAGGAAAAGATAGAAGCTCTAGGCAGGCCGCAATAAAAAGAATAAATAGCCCGCATGTAATGTTAACTAGCGACATAGGTCTCAAGCGTAGCTCAATGACCGTAGACAAAAAAGTTAACGACAAAAAATATAAAGTAACTTTCCCTTATGGCGGATTGAGAAAGAGTCCTATTGGGGCCAGCAATTTTAAAGATCTCATAGACCAAGAGCTGTCTGGAGGAATGACTAACATCTATAATAGGTTAGGGTTCAAGGATTTGGAGAGTTCACTTGGAAGTAAGCAGCGCCCAGAGTTCTCTAAAGTAATGAGACAAAGCAACGTTGATCAGACCTTAGGGAATATGTTTGATGGACTGGTCAAGAAAATGATTAGAGGTTCCTCGAAGCTGATAGACGACGATAAGGCAAGTGTTGCGTGGGATGTCCCAAGTACCTCGGGTTCCATAGAGAAAGCGTTTCATACCAAAGGTGGACTTAAGGGGGATTTGAAACTTTCCGCTGGTAAAGAAGGCCCTAGTGACTTTGCCGAAAAGGTTCTTTCCGACAAAGGAATAAAAAGAACAAAACCAAAAGCTGGAGGTTTTTTCCCGAGTTTCGCCAAAGGCATACAGAAAGCGGTATTGGCCGAGCAAATGTTTGGAGGTAAGAATGCTAGGCCTGTCTTGGATTTTTCTGACGAGTTGCAAAGCAAAGGTATGTCTGGCTTGTACGTCAGAGATAAAAAACAAAAAAATATAGACGGCGTCAAAAAAGATCATGGAGGGCTAAGCAGGGCTTTGAGGGATGCGAAAGGTATGCAAAAAGGAATGGCCAAAGGTTTCATTCCTAATTTTGCAAAAGATGATATTACAGATGATATGGGCGGAAAAGGTGCTAGGTGGATGATGGCGTCCTTTATGGCTCCAATGATAGCACAAACAGTGGGTGAGCTTGTGCCAGCTACTAAGGGGGTTGCTACAGCGCTTGGTCAAGGGGCCTCTATGTTAGGGACCATATTCTCAATGATGCCCAATCCTTGGGGCCTAGCTATAGGTGGTGTAGTTGGAATTAGTACAGCAGCTAGCTCCCTTTCCAAAAGTATAAAATCCAAAAGGGAAGAGTTTGATTTAGCGGCTGGTAAAGCTAACGAGAATCTTACGGAATTCCAAAACGGGGTGCAGGGTTACCTTTCTTCTTTGGAGGCTTTCAATAACGCTACAAAAGATGGCGAAAGGGAAGCCGCTGAAATCGCTAGAATACATGCAAATATGGCTGAGTCTCTTTCTGCTATAGATTCAGAATATCAAGTACAACTTTTAGCCGCGAAGGATATCGCTGACGCTCAAAAAATAGCAGCAAGATTAACAAAACAAATGACCAAAGACGCGGGTCAAGTTAAGTTTGCAGCGGAGCTTCAAAAAACCATGGACGACATGAGGGATGCTTTTTCGTTTACTGAAATTTTTGATAAGAAAGGCAATTTAGGAAAAGTTACATCAGGATTAGTAAAGTCTATAGGTACCCAAGCTTTAGCGGAGACTGATAATATAGATCAAATACTTTCCGGTACTCAAGACGAAATCGTAAGAAAACTCACAGCGGAATTCGATATTGATCCATTACTAGCGCAAAGTCTTAGAGACCTAACAGATGGAGCTTTTTCAGCAACTAATGAGTTCGCAGCATTGATGGACGAACTAAAAGCCAGCAAGTTAATTATAGATGATACAGCTAAAATCTTAAAGAAGACAAAAGAACTACAAGAAGAGAGAAACAAAAAGATAAAGTCTTTTGAGGAAGCGGTCAAGAGCGCAGACGAAAGGTTTGTCGCGTTTACAAACGGATTGAGAGAGTCTGGGGAAACGTTGATGAAGGTTTTACAGGGTACCATGGATTTAAGGGCAGGCGCAAAAGCTGGGATTAGACAGGGTGCGTTTGAAAGGGGTAAGTCTGGACTGAATATTGCGAAAGGTACTATAAGTAGTGACGCATTTGCCGAAAGAATGAGCTTCCTGAACGCAGCTCAAAGGCGTGGTAAAGTGGCGGGTTCCGCTGGAAAAGCCATGAGAGGGTCAATGAAGGAACAGATGTCAGCGATTTCTAAAGCTTTCAAGGCTACGCTAGATGAAGCCGACATTAAAGATAAGTCTGAAAAAGGAAGACAAATAAACAAACAGAACGCCGAACGTCAGGCTAAGTTCGCTTTACAGATGGGCAACGTAGCAGCAGCAATGCAAAACATGGATCCAGTTGCAGACAGAAGCGCTATGCAAAATATGGTTAACGGTTTGGCAGCTTCCGTTCAGTCGGAGGACAAGCAGGCGGGTCTTATAGCAACTTTAAACGGTATACAGGCAGACGCTGGCATGAAGCTAGCCAAAATTGAACAAGACGCAAACATAGCTAACGCAACTGCAAATAACCAATTAAAAGAACAAAAAGAAGCCAATAGAATGGCGCAAAGAGCCAGTAGATTGGGGGGAATAAAGGGATTTATGGATCCAACGTCTACCCTAAAGCCTATGTTTGATCAGTTTAATTTGGGTTTATCTTTAATGCGTTCAGGTGGAAAAATAGGCGGTAGCCTAGGTACAGTAGCTAGAGGCAGAGGAGCGATGAATCTAGCTATGTCTGGAAGAGACTTGGGTATATTTGATGAAGGCGGTGCAGCATCCAAAGCTCTTAGGGATATGGCGGTACCGGCTCATATGAAGCAACAGCAGAATCTTTTAAGGGGGGTTAGGGGAAGACTCATGGGAGAACGAAGAGGTATGTTGGCAAGAGGGGATAGACAAGGAGCAGCCGCCCTTGGTGCCGGAATATCAGAAATTGGTCAAAAATTATCTCCAGCCGAACTTAAAGCAACTGCAGAAAGACAAATAGATTTAGAACTTAAGACTGGTGATCTTAAAAAAGTAAACCATGGCTTAATGGAAGCCGTAAAGGAATTAACCGCAACGTTCAAAGGTCAGGAGCTAACAAATGTTCTTTCGGGGGAACTGACAGCCGCGCTAGATGGCTCAACACTCAATCAAGCTTTATTTCAAAACGCAGTCTTTTCTAATGGGATTATAGAATCAAATAAATCCCTCGAAACAGCAAATACAGCTTTAGGGGAGAAGCAAAAAGAATTAGGTACCAAATTCGAAAAAGCTTTGACTAATTTTAAAAATGAGCTGACTATTGGTAATATACCCAAGGTTAGAGAAAGTTTACTCACTGGGGCCGGTACGGCTGAATTCTTAACTAGAAACGATAGTCGGACAGATTGGCAGCCTAGCCAAAAAGCTTTCGTTTCTCAAATAGAAAGGATAACAACTAAGCTCGCGCAGCTAGACGAGCCTATACAAGTGGATAGTCTGGTAGATATGCAAACCAAAGCTAAGGACGCTGGCATTAGTATGTCTGAGTTTATTACTCATTTGGACGCAAGTACAAGAAGTTTAGATTACTTCATTAAAGGCACCAGTGCGGCAGCTATGCCATCTACAGGCAATGCAGGTGGTTACGTTCCAAACTTCAACAAAGTTATGGGTTACGGTGCCGAAAGGGAAAGAAGGATGGCTGCCATGGGTGGTTATGCCGCAGGTGGCGTCACCAGTATGATGATTGGCGGCAAGAAGAGAATTTATAATAGAGCAGAACAAGTAAAACAATTCCCGGGCATGGAGCCTGCTATAATGCCTCCTAGCGGAAGCAGGGCGGGAAGAAACTATAGGTCTAGGTTTGGTAAAGCTCACGGTTTCAATCCTTACGCTGCAAAGGGGTATGTTCCAAATTTTGCTAGAAAGTCTATGTCGTGGCAGTCTTTCTGGCCTGAAGGAAAGGGGCTGCCACCGGCAAGAGTTTACGATATGATGTCTGATTCTCCGCACCCGATGGGTGGTGGCGGTGCCGCAGGAGGCGGAGGCGGCGAACCTCTCAGTAGGTGGGCAAAATTCGGGCAAAGCCGAATGAATCCATTGACTTGGAAATCAAGAGGAGGAGCCCAGTGGAGAAAATTTGTTGACTCCTCGAAAAGAGGATGGGGAAGGCGGGGCGAATTAGGCAAGATGGCGAGTCGAGGAGGAGGTGCGCTCGCGCGTGGAGTGGGTCTTGCCGGAGGGTACCTGAGGCATCCTAGTGCTTTGTTTGCCGGTTCAGGAGGGTTCGATCCTGATATAGGGAAATCTCCGCAGTTGCGAGCGCTGGAACGAAACTTTGCCCCAATACCCCGAACACTAGCGTTAAACCCAACGGTAGGAATTGGTGCGCCAATGAGCCCATATGGCATTTCAGGGGTTGGCACCTTCTCCGGTGCGGACATAGTCCGTAACGAACCAGCACCGCGAGGTAGGTTCCATGGTAAAGACGTGAGGGCTCGTTTGAGAAGAATGCAAGAATACCAACGTCGTACGGTAAGACGGGCTAACCGGGCACGGATTGGTAAGAATATGGACGACTTCAGTGGTAGACTAAATCAACACGGGCGGTTAGCTAATGAGATGTGGAAGGGTAGGATGCGTGCCGGGAATATATCGGGTGGTGCATGGCAACCACACGAATTAGCCCCTACTCGAGGCGGCAGTAACATTTTTAATACCCGCGCTGGTCAAGGCCTTACCGGTCCTTACGGTCCGCAACAACCTCTGCCCAAAGTTCAAAGTCGCCTTGGTATGTATGGAAGGCACATGGGTAGAAATGTCACAAGAGGGATAAGGGGTTTAGTTGAACGACAGCATCAATCAGCGCTTGCAGGTCGGGGCAGGCCGTCATTGCTCTCACGCATGGGCGGTTGGAAAGGCATAGGCAAGGGAACACTTAAGTTTGGAGCAAAAGGCGTCGGCGTAGGAGTCTTCGATTACGCCGGACAGAAGGCATTGGATCATTATGGTGTTGATGAGTATAGCCGTGCGAGGCTTGCTCCCGGTATGATAGGAGGTTTGGCATTTGGTGGTCCAGCAGGCATGGCTCTTGCGGCAGGTTTTAAAATGACCGAGATGACCGCAGAGAATATAGACTATAGCGCTTCTGTTGCGGATCAAATAGGAAACGAATCAGCAAGAGCTGCTGCGAATCGGGCAAAAGGTAGCGCTAATCAGAAGAAACTTAGAGCGTTAGGACAGGCAAAACAAAACATAATAGACCAACTAAATCAAAGAGGCATGTCTATTGATTCATTCGGGCAGATTGGTCGCCAAGGGGTCTCCCAAGGGGGGATATTTGACTTATTCAAAGGCGGAGGCTCCGACAAAAACGTCTTAGCACGCCAATATAAACAAATAGTAGAGCAGCAGGCAGCGCTGTCAAGAAGCATGGACAAGGGGGGCTCTAGGTCTAAGCCCGGTTATGCTACTGACCCTAAAGTGCGGGCCGCATTTGAGAAACAAGCTCGTATGACTAGTATTCGCCGAATGATGATACGTCGTTCTAGAAAGCCTAGGATGAGTGATGATCAATACTGGAGCTCAATGGATCGAAAGGAAGCGGAAAGAAAAAAACGCGCAAGCTTTTTAACTGGTGCGATGACCGCAAAAGAGTATCGTGAAAACCAACCTAAAGCGAAGCCCCCTAGAGTCTTTAAGCCCGGTGAAATTGCTGGAGGTAGGGGGAATATCAGTTGGGCGGGGGAAGGTCTGCATGAAAACATGTTGAGGGATTCCGCTAGACTTAAGAGGCAAGGCTACGCAAATGGATATGTTCCCAACTTCCAAGGTATTAATGACGCTATAGGAAGAGAAATAAGGGACGGCGGAGTTTCCCCAAGTCAGGTTAGGGTTCATATGAATCCTGACTTCGTGACAAATACAAGGGACGAACCAAATGGTAAGATACCAAATTTCGCAAATAGTGAAGGAATTAAACAAATGTTATCTATCCTTAAAGAGTTGCTTCAAGAAACTAGAGAAAAGAACCAAGAAGGATCAGCGAAAGAAAGAAGAGAGCAGGAAACAGAAGTATCCGAAGGCACTGTAAACCATAAACATTCTCCACTAAATATAAATGTTTCTGGAAGTATACAGGAAACAAACAGTAATATAGATCAAGAAATATTTGCCGCAGTGGTTAAGGCTGTGGAAAAGCTAAGGGGAGGTCTGCCGGTGGCTCCTCCAAAAGCTGAAGCTGGAGTATAAATTATGGCTGTTCATCTTTCAGGAGCATATTTACTAGGGTATAGCCAAACGAACAATTTCTTTGGCGATACTTTATTTCGTCTCGGCTCGACAGCCACGATGAAGGTAAGCGCTATTATAGATGTCAGACCGGGCGGTTCTGATGGGTATCCCGGAGATCCCAATACGGATCATCTGGGAGCTAAAGAAGCTTTCGATATAATAAATTCTCAAGCCAACAACATAGAAAATTGGCAAGAAATAGAAATCGACTATGGACTGGGAAATACCGTTATAGCTACAGGCAGAGTAGTTTCAATGGAATCTACAAGGCAAAACCCTGTAAGAATTGGCGAATATAATGTAACTTTAGAAATGCCCATAAGTGGAGGGCAAGAGGCCTTTAACATGCAGGGACCGGGGTATCAACAGCCAAGCAATTTTCAAAACGGTTTTGCTGGTAATACTGTAGGAGAAATATTCCAAGAATCAGGGGCAGCGTTTGAGAATTTTTCCGAGCAGTTTGCCTTTTCGATTTCGGATGAAAGTTCTTACGAGTATGAGCATTCCTTAAATATACAAATGATCAGCGGTCAGCATATTTGCCCTGACCCTATACAAACCTCAAAAGAGGTTGCTCAAGCTATATTTAATGTAGCCCCAAGCGATGCTCCGGCTTTTGGTTTTATTGATGAGCAATTTTCTGGATTTTATGCGCTGACTAATATTCAGCAAGATAGCGATATTTCTGGTGTTAAATATTTTTCCGAAGCTTACGATTTACTTAATTTAAATTGTTCTTTCGCGAAGAGGTGCGTATTGGACGGACAGCTTAAGGATGATTATAGTTTAACTTTAAATCATTCTATGACTTTGGATGAGAATGGTATAGTGAATGTCACTGAGAACGGGTCATTAAAGAGTACGAGAAACAGGAGTCCTGCGGATCTTGATTGGGAAGAAGAAGGGAATAGGTTTGCTGCTGTCAGAGGTTTCATGGAAACGGAAATAGCAGGAGCAAAAACAAGATGCGATTCTTTTTATGGCAATTATTTACAAGGTGGTTACGTGGATCCGGATTATCAGGGAAATAGAGATGGAGAAGCGTCTAACAACGCGGAAGGTCTTGTAAATAAGCCAATAAAAATAGGAAGGAGTTATCAACCGAATTTAGCAACAGCTCAGTATTCAGTTAACTTTGTCAATCATCGTGGGAAATACACGACCGACTTCATTCATGAATATACCCAAACCGTAAATGAAAATGAGGATGGAGTTGTAAACGTTACAGAAAATGGAAAGATAGTTCCTTATTTAGCGGCAGGAGACTCGGGGGAGTCTCTTAAAAATACGAGTTTTTACGATAGGGCTGTTTTGGACTATAGCAGCGCCTTTAAAAATACCGTTAAAGCTAGGGCAGACGCTACTCATGGTTGGTATAGAGGTAAGGAGTCAGAAACTTTTCAGGAGTTAATTAACGAGCATTATCCACGAGAGAAAACTACCTACGCCGATCTTTCGTTAATGCCCATAAGTAAGCAGGTAACCTTACCTAGGTACGGAATTGGGTTGGAGTATTCTCATGTTTATTCTGATGATCCTTCCTTATTGAAAAGCACCGAAAAACTTTATGAAGCTGGATTTAGGAAGTTTTCGATATCTACTAATGATACCTTTATGACTCCCACCAATTCAACTTTTACTATACCGGGCCTTAAGAGACTAAAGGCTGATGGAGGAGGGGTGTTCGGTAGACAGGTTATACATGACGGAACTCAAACTAAAATGGGGAATAGGAATTTTTCGATAAACGGATTTTTAGCCAGACCTAATTCTTCAAGCGGAAACGTATTATCCAAGCCTTCGGTTTGGGACTTTTCTGACGATCTGAATAAAGATAGCAACAAGTTGAATATGATAAAAGACGTCATTACTTTTAAAATGAATAGTATAGTCTCTGATGTTGCGCTAGGAGCGAAGCATGACATTTTCGTTAAAGATGTTTCTTTTTCTATAAACTCAAAGGGTGAGTTTTCGGCGCAGGGAAATATACCGTTTGTACAATTAGGTGGAGTAGAACACGATACATTAGGAAAATTAGTAAAGTAAACAATGGCAGACAATACCACAATTAGTATACTATACGATGGTTCAGACGTTTTTAACGGTCTTGCTGGGGTGCAGCCTATTCCTTATGTAACCAGAGCGCAACAACCTATAAGATATGGTGATCATTGGGGGCAGCTTTCAACTATTTCAATCAATGGACAAATAACGGGAAACGCTACAGAGCTATTCACTAATAAAGACGCCATAGTAAGCGCCTTTAAAAAAGATTATCAATCTTTCGTAGTGAAGGACGGGACTGATAATATTTTAGAAATCACCGGCGTCGTAAAAAGTATTAATTTTGGGGATCATAAATACTACGGTTTATTGGATTATTCCATCCAGATAGAAGCCTACGAACAAAGTTTGTTCTCAGGGCAGTGGGGAGTCCTTAGCCCGGCTGACCAAATATCCTATACCGATAATGAGGAGGGTTATATTGATATAATTCATACATGTTCAGCCAAAGGGTTTCACACAGGGGAAGAGGAATCGACATATAACGAAAGTAACGCTCTTAGAAATGCAAAAGAGTTTGTCTTTTCCAAAAGAAATGGTTGGGAGTCCAAGGTTAAACCTATATTTGCTTCAGGTGAGGCTGACTTTTCTTTAGTTTCTCCAATGTTGATAAATTCAAGTGAATCTATAGATAGGTTCGAGGGAACTTATGAATTAACCGACACCTATAGGTTTAGTAAAACGGGTTTGGATCCCGTTATATCAAAACAATCCATATCGGTAGAATCGGGGATAGAGCAAGACGCTATAACAGTTACTATAGATGGGGAAATAATGGCTGGGAAAAGTGGCACATTGGATATAGCCAGAACTCATTTAGATAACATAAAAATATTTGACACGGCAAATAGATTCTTGCCTGACAATGTGGAGCTGTACCCTATACCTGTCTCCTTGGATATTAAGGAAAACCCGCAGGCAAACTCTCTATCTTACTCTACTAGTTACGACAATATAGCAATTTTTGGTACCGGAGAATTCGGTAAAGTCGATAGTAACAATTCGCCTACAACGCGAAATGCCTATTTTGACTATACGGTAAGTTTAAACACAGACGAAATAACAGATATAACAACCGCAACAATTAATGGAACGGTTAAGGGTAGAGGCAATATAATACATAGAAGGAAAAATATAGAAAGCTACTACGCCGATATGAAATCTGGGGATAAATTAAGTAATTTCTTATGTCAAGCAGCGGGGGAAGTATATTCCGGAGTAATTGGAGGCCCTTCTTCAACCCCGCAAAATCATCATCATTTAAACGCGATCCCCAATTCTCTTAGCGTTACATCGGGAAATGCGAACGCTCAGATTTCTATTTCCGCTGAGTTCAGTGATGAAGATTTTTTGGAAGGGTTTTCCAGCGTAGACTATACAATAAATACTAAAACAGCCATGCCGATTAAGGTCGTCTCTCCCAGCGCTAGATTTAAAGAGAACGGTCACTACATGGTTACCTCTACTGAGGCGGCATCAAGAGAAGAGACTTCAATAAATGTCAACATGACTTATGACAGGGAGCATTACGCAAATAAGGTAACCTCTTTGGAAAAAGAAAACCCTAATGCACTTTACCAAATTGGAGAGAATGACAATAAACTTAGAACCTTGGTTGCTGGTTTGGCTGATGAATTTACTCCAGCTTCAGCCAATGGAGGCAAGTTAAGTGCTTCAAACGACTACGATATGAGGTTAGTCGAAGAGATTTTGAATGAAGATAGGGAGACTAGGTCAATGTCAGCCAATTATAAATATAGTTATCACGGATCAACTTTCATGGACGAAAGATCTAAAACCACAAGCTCGGATAAAAAAAATTATAATACATTCATGGGAGCGAAAAAGGATGTATCATTTAGAACAAGTAAATACTATTAATAATGGATAAGTCTGGTTTATATGGATTAATGAAAGCTAATGGTCTTAACGCAGACCAGCTTCTAGCGCATTATTCTTTTTCAGGATCCTCCGGTATGTTGGTATTTAACGAAGCCGAAGAGACCTCTGGAACGAATTGGATGTCTGGGCATTTTTTAGATTGGCCAGAAACTGGAAAACTAAACTACTCCTTAAACCCCGGATTATCTATAGGCAAATCTGACCTTCACCTTTCAACAGCCGGAAACGATGGGTCTGGTTATTTTACTGGGGATTCAGTCTTGCAGGTAGGTAGCGGCATTAATTCTAATGAATGGACAGCCTTTTTATCCTTTAGCGGAGAATATACAGAAGAAAGGAAAAAAATAGCTGAAGTTATACTCTCTACTACAAACGCTCCTGATTCGAATTCAGGATTCTTTTTAGGGAAAAATTCCAGATCAATGTTTGTCGAAAACTACAACACTGGAGAGACTCCCACGGCTGGAGAGGCGCATGTTTTTGGCAGAACAAGCTACGGGAAAAATTTAATATCTATAGCAAAGAACGAGTTCGGAACAATTAACTTAGCTTTTCATGATTTTTCTGATGTGGACGTCGATGTTTATCAGGATTTTACCTTAGAGGGGTATACTGATTCCAGCGAAATATACATAGGAGGATTTCCCTCTAGTAGTAATTCTCTTTATACGGGCTTTAGCGGTTATATCGACGATTTCGTTTTGATAAATGGCTCTATTGACGATTCCTCAAGGGCAGATATAGCGAAAGCTTTTGTAGCGTCAAACTATCAGGCGTCAAGATACGTGCAGACATCTATAGAAGAGGTTGCTATATCTGGAATGTCGTTGGAAACGGGAATTATAGGCACAGGTATAACTGGTTACGAAAATACCCTTATAGAAACAGTAACTAATCTAGCTGGAGAGTCGGTTTCAACATACATTTCGTCAGGTAAAGTCGGAGAGATAACTGGAGAATTTTTTAGTGGAGTAACCGGGTCTGGGGTAACGACAGTGATAAGTACTGAAATCTTTGAAGAAAGTATTTCCTACGATAACAACGTTTTAAAATCATACGCTCCGGAGATTGTGGTATTTAAAAATAATCTATCCGCAACAGATGTTTTCGAAATATATTCTCAAAAGAGTAAATCTGATTCGATGGGTATAGAGACTTACCACAAGGTACTTGAAAGTAGGTTTTTTGTTTCTCTTGATTTTACAGGTATAGAACAGAATAATGAAATAGGTTTAGTATACGCAAATGGTAGATTATTAGAATCTGGAGATACCAATACGGGTATGTTTGTTAGGGATACGGACTTTTCTGTTGCTGCAAGTGGTTACTCTGGTGATGATTTTGTGTTAGTCGACAGGATTCCAAATTACTCAGAAGGGCAAGTATACTATGAAGTCGAAAATCAACAGGGTTTTGTAAATTTTGTAAATGCCGCAGATAAGTATTTGGAGAAGGATATATATCATGAAGGGGTCAAACTATTATCTGGGGAACATTGGTCATCTGATGGAACAGACGTTGATATAACTGATACTTTTGGAGGAGGGGGCTATATAAATCCCGGAACTCTAAGTTTTGTTCCTGTTGTGAAAAACGAATTTGAAAGAGCTACCGGCATAGGTCCAACAGGTAAGGTGGATCCCGGCTTTAGGATGGTTAATGAACAGGTTTGGGTAAATGGCATAAGACAAAGAAAGGGTTACGACTATGATTCGTTGTCTAGCGGGAGCATGTTGGCTTCTGATAGCAGGCAATCAGTTAGTACTGATTTATTATACAGCGGAGAAACAACATACTATAACGTGTAAATTATAATAAGGCATAAGGAATGGCATTTAGAAAAGTAGAAACTATAAAAATTGGAAAACTCTCACCGGGAAGGTTTGCTGGGGGTTTTATCTACGGGGCTAATTTTGTTGTCGGGGGTGTAGGTGGGGTCTCCAAACTTACCTTAAGCGTAGTGGACGAAGGGCCTAATAGCAGGTTTGGTGATACCAAAAAATACGATGGCCTAAAGACTAAAAGATCAAATAACTCAAATAGGTCCGGAATCTTAACTAAGGGTAAAGGAGAAGATCTTAGCGTCAGAAAAGGTGACGAATTCGATGTAGAAATAGGTAGTATAAATTTAAAAATGTCATTGGTCGCTTATAGCGAAGAAAAGACCCCAGAACAGCATACAATGACGTTTGATTTCGTAGATACTTCCCATATATTGGATAGGGTTTTTATAGGCTTGCCTAATAGGCATCAAAAAGCACAAGCAAAAGAACAACAATACCTTTTAAAAGACCTTGAGGCTTTATGTCCTAACTGTTTTACGGGGGCGGCCGACAGAAAGGTTAAAGTGGATAATTTCATAGCCTTAAGGGACGCCGCTTACCATACTTCGTCTGGGAACGTAAGTAAAGCTAAAGGAATGGAAGTAAATTGGCAAACCAACCCTACGACTCTTAAAGAGTTGCGAAAAAAGGGAGGCATTATAACTTTAGGAAGAGAAGAGTTTATAGATCATGGTTCTTCAGGGTTCAAGCCTCTATATACAAAAACAGAAAAAGAAACTGTTGGAAATTTAACAATAACAATTACTGAAACTATAGGAGGAGAGGTTCCTTGTGACATCCCAAATGTAACTTATAAATTTATAGATTTACTTAGTGCAATAAAAAATGGGCTAGGCATACAAATAAAGGGGATAAAGAAGCCTAAAGATCCAAAAAGGGATCTTGACTGGGAGAGCGAAGGATTACAAAACGACTATAGGCAAACCTATACAGGTACATTAAGGGAAGTCCTAAATAATTGGTGTGCTGATTTTGGTTATGGCTTTGTTTGGGATTTTCCTGAGAAAGGCGATAAAGACAGTGTTATAACTTTCATAGATTTGAAATATGGCGTTTACGAAGACTTCCATAAAGTAAAAGATGTCGTGCAGAATTGGGATTTGTCCAAATCTAGGCATTCTGGTGATCCGGTATTGATTAGCCAGATGAGTTACTCAAAGAGTATGGAGGAAACCTATTCTCATAATTATTTGTCTTATTATTTAAAACCAAACAGGGTTAAGACGTTTAATCCTTTTGCTTATTATATGACTAAATTTTATTGCTTGAGGGTTAATGATGTTTTTAGCGCTTCAGCTTGCGGCATTCCTCCAAATCCAGACCCAACCAAAAACGGGACGGCAGAAGGCTGGAATAACTTTTTAATATCTTGCGCGTTGGCAAAGTACGATGCAGGAGCAAGAAAAGTTTTCAACGCAATGATTGGTAGGTGGCATGCAATAGGCATTACTATATGTCATAGGCTTTCAAAGGCCGCAAAGGAGGAGGTTTTTAGTCTCTTGGATGGTACGGACCTTGCTGAAATTTTAGCGAAATATGGAAAAGGTACCCAAAGCTTTGATGTAGGTAATGTAGATGCAGCTGTTGCTCTTATTAATGATGACGCTAATTCAGAATGGGAGCAGTTTGAGGCGGCCGTTGCGGATGAATTTTTGGGTAAGCATTATGTAGCTAATCCTATAGCTGATTATGGATTCGACATGGCAGAGTTTGAGGCTTGTTTTCCGGCTTTAAACTATAAACAAAAAGTTGAACTAACTCCAAGCGCAAATAAAATAACCAATACTTCGGAAGTTCCTTGGGCTAATTTGGCAGCAAGGTCCCCTGTTGCCATGAGGGGAGGTAACGCGTTACTTGCCAAATGGATGAACGCTTCTTGGGTTCGTCATTTGTATCATTTTGAAATAGGGGCAGAATGGGGGACGAGTCAAGATGCGGTGGATATGGTAATGAAGAATAATCCTCAAGAAGGGTTTTCTGGTCACGACTATACGAAGCCTAAAGATATTGAAAGCGCCTTAGGTTGGTACGATTCCTTGGCCGATGAAGGTGTGCTGTGGAATAATTTAGCAACAGCAACTAATGCTGATGAAGCTAAGAATTTAGGAGACATGTGGAGCTCCGTTAATAATGCAAATGTCGGGCTACGTTTAGATTACGGTGATCCTCCCGCTGGTGAAGGGCCAAGAAATATAGGTGGTCAGCAGGAAATTCCACAGCTGTTTGTTTTTAGCAAGCATCACGTTGAAAACGTAATGAAGTTTTGGGTAGGGCCAGCTCCTGAACCCTTACCAAATCCATATGCCGATTTGGCGAAAAGCCAAGTAGTTGCAGCTGCGGAATGCTCCGTAAGATGCGAAAGCGGGTTGCTTGAAACAATATGCAAATGTCCGTCTGATCAACAACTAGAGGCTCTTTTTAGGGTTGGTTTGGACGGTAATGAAGCTCCGGCTGCAATGCTTAGTTATGGTGGGGGAAAGGAGTTTGCCGCTGTTCCCCTCATTTTCCCTGTTAATTCAGGAATATCCGGCGGTTATATATATTACGGTTTCGCCAAAAGAAGCAATGAGATCAAGGCCGTAATGGAAGGTACAAAAATGGTATTAGGGGATGAGGGTGGGGAATACAACGAAAAGAGCCATAGCACAATAAACTCTCCGTTGTTTCATCTTCCAGAAAACGCAATGTCTATAAGGGTTACCGCTCAAGACATTACTAACGATGCGGATTTGACCTCTGACGCTCTCTTTAAAGAAGGGCAAAAAAGGGATGATGGCGTTTTGGACGCAACACCAAAGCTAATTAATGTTTTAGTTCCTGACGCGAACACAAGTAATGGACAGGTGAAGGGGAGAGGCGGGGAAAAAATGACCAGTCTTGAAGAATACCACAATAGTATAAAGAAGTTTATTACTTCTCAGGAAAAGGGTAAGGAGACTCTTATACCTACGGAAACTTTTTCGTTTTCGATGCTGGGGACAGATTACGATATAGGTGGTGATTTTAAAATAAATAAACTGAAGACCTACCTTACCCCTTCCAAGGGAATGACATCTTTCAACGTTTCGTTTGGGCAAGAAGGGCTAACTAGCTCTTTCACTTTCTCAACGAGACCGAGTAAGTTACCAAAACAAGAAACAACAATGAGAAAAATAGGGCCATCGGCTTGGAAATCGTGGTATCATTAAAATGGATTTATCTGGGCAAAACTTTAGGAGCATAGCGGAAAGCAGAAGTTTTTCTTTTGCTTCTAGTTTTTCTCCGGAGGGAAAAACTGGTATAGGCTTGTTCTCTTTATCTGGAGAAAATAAAGATATACGGTTTACCTTTGATAGTGGTAGAATTTTTGACCCAAATAATAAATACATATATTCCTATAGGGATTTTGATAATATTGAAATTTCAGGAGACGTTGAGGTAACGGGTTATTCGTATTATATTAATGAAGAACCGTTTTCATATGGAAACGCCAAAGATGATTTTAAATTACAAAGAGTTCATCATCATAGCACAGGAATGCAGTTTTCAGATGTTTATACTGAAATAAAAGGAACCCTGCCGTCTTACTTTTTAGATTTTCCTAGTACGTTTATAAGTAGCGGTTACCATACCGGATACTTGGTAAACAATAGCAATGATTTAGGTTTTGAGGTTTTGTCGGCTGATTTGGTTGATAGCTATACTGGTTTTTGGAAAGTAACAGAAAATGATAAAACTATAGCTCCAAGCAGCTCGGGTAAAATAGTGGTTCAGGACATTTCAGGCTTAACGCTGTACACCGATCATAACTATTCCTTAAATATAGATACTAATTTTGGTCGGATTACTTCTGGTGTATCTGCCACAGCTAATCCTGCTGATTTTAAAAGAGTTTTATTTGACGTTACAAAAACAAGTTCAGGTCTTAATAGTACGGGGCTAACGAACGTTAATGATGTTGTTGGGGGAGGGAATATATGGACAGACGACCCTATCAATAGTCATACGGCGGTAAAGTTTAATACTTATATGGTTGATTATTTGGCTTACAGCGGACTTTCACCGTCTGGGGATAAGCCTTTATATGTTTCTTTGGAGTATTTAGAGGGTCCAACGGGAGACTTTTTTGGGGGTATTGGCGGAACTACGCTGGCCTACGGAGATTATGTTACGAGTCAAGACTATACGCTTACAGGTGATAATGGTAGCATGCTATTTAACACATTCGTGGGAGCAGCTCAAGGTATTCAGAGTACTGGTACAACTACGGGAGTCGTGGCTGGTGCTGCCTACATAATAGGAAGCGGTTTCGTTGGCGAAACAGCGCCTTTTGTTAGAATAAGTGGTATTGCTCATACGGGAAACTTTATCTCTGGTTATGCGCATGCAACAGGGCATGTCTTCGTCTACGCAAGCGGGGTAACGGAAGGTGCAATTATGAGTGGGGTCACTGGTATAGGTGATTTTCATAATGTTCCAGAAGGTGGCCTAGGTTTGTCGGCGACTGGTTCAGGTTTACTTGCTGAATATTACGGAGGAAGTTGGAACTATGGATCAGAATATGTGGCAACAACAGGCTTGTTAGAAGGTTTTTTCTCTGGTCAGGATATGGTTGCCGCTGATTTAGGATCCAAGTTTTATCAAGAATATATAACCGGGGGTATAGACGCAACAACAACTGGAGGTACCGAGGGAACCAAGTGGTCCGCAAAGTTGATCAACTCTTCCTTAAAGGCTCCTTCTTACCCCGACAGCGGAGTGACAGGTGTAACTTCTCATAGTGGTTATTGGACAGGAAACGTTATAGCGTCGGGGCAAACGTATTACTCTGGAGATACTAACTATACGGGAAGATTATCGGGTTACGAGAAAACTTTTACTGGTTCTTTTGATATGTCTACTGGAGTTAGTGGAAGCTTTTTAACTAGTGGTTATTACTGGGGCGAAGGAGGAAACGTAGGGGCCGAGCCTTATACTGGGTATAAGATTTATCCTTATCCGTATATAATGTCTTCCGGAGAACAAGGAGCAAATGTCTCCATTAAGTTTTCTTCTAATCATGATTTTGAGCCAATAGTGGCGTTGTTAACTATAAGCGGAATGGATGGTAATGTATATCAAGACCACCTAACAGGAGTAAGATAAATGGGGACGAAAGCTGCACATGAAGCTGATTTTATTACCGGAGGTATTACCGGTAAGATAGGGGGGGACGACATTTTCCCGATGAAGATCATGTCTTTCGACGTGAAGATTCCTGTAGAGTGGAACGATGAGGGTCTGGTAACGAAATGGGAATTCTATCATGGTTTAGGGAAAGATGGTTTATGCAATGAGCCAATGTGGGATCCAAATCGACCTGATAATCCCTATTATTCATGGAAAAAAAATAGCAAGGGAGAATATCCTGAGAAAGCAGAACAATGGGATTGCGCTTGTCCTGAAGGCGGTATAGAAATTAATGATGGTCATCATTACCCTCTTAATCCGGACATAAAAAACCAATCAGGTTATGATTATTTATCTTGTCAGTTTTTGTTTTGCGCGGCTTGGAATGGTAAGCAGGATGGTATACCTATTTATGTGCCGGGTGCGCCCAAGGCAGCTACGGAAGAGTTTATAATAAATAGAAGTATAGCTAAACAGGGAGCCCCCAAAAGAACCTCTACCATAGGAGATATACAATATCCGTATCAAACCATGCAGCTTAACAGCTCTAGTGGTGAATGGGAATCGTTCGAAGTATATCACATTGACATACATGAGAAGCAAATAACCGCATTAAAATCTCTTGGCTATCAAATCACGCAAGACCCGACAAGAACAAGTGAATATAAACTTAAGTTTGACTCAACTAAGATCGATGATGACACTCTATTAAAAAACAAAGGAGCTTGGGTTAAGACTTTCCTGCATAAAACCACAAAAGAAAAGAAAGAGTTCGTTAAAGATATAGGTTTGGAAGCTTCCTCAGGAGAGGCTATAATGGGGGCAGATCCTCGCTCTAAAGGAATAGGTAGGGTTGGTAAAAAATGGAATAGTCCAATTGGGGACATTTACCAGTTAGTCATGAAGACTAACATGCTTCATGCTGGTGGTTACGCGGCTCAACATGGCGACAGTAAAAATAGTGATCCTAATATGCCGTGGACAGAGGACATGTGTTATGGTTCCGAATCTCCTGTAGAGTCGAGGAAGCAGGACTGTTCGGGGTGTGTTGGTAGATTTGCTCAGTCTCCTGTTTGGCCTCCTTTCAAAGATGGAGATTTTATTAACGTAATACCTATAGCTGATATTATGGGTGTAGATGTTGTTTCGTGGGGCGCTTGTGGGCACCTGCTTGAAATTTATCTGATGGACACAAACTTTGATGGGCGTCAAAGGGTTCCTACTGCCTCAGGAGGTAAAGGAGAAAAAGGGCCTAAGGGAGTAAAAGGTCAAAAAGGGCCGAAAGGAGATAAAGGCCAAAAAGGTGAAACCGGCAACAAAGGAGAGACCGGAGACCAAGGAGACAAAGGTCAAAAAGGAGAAAAAAGCACAGAAGAAGGTCTTAAAGGTCAAAAAGGAGAAGACGGACCAAAGGGTTCGCAGGGGCCGAAAGGTCCGGGCGGTACTGCGGGTACCGCAGGTCCTAAAGGACCTCAAGGTAATAATGGACCTGCTGGTCCCGCGGGTCCAGCAGGCCCAGCAGGCCCCAAGGGAGCTGAGGGAGCAAAAGGAGACAAAGGAGATAAAGGAAATAACAAAGGGTCAAAAGGTTCCAAAGGCACAAAGGGAACCAAAGGAACTAAAGGCCAAAAGGGACCTAAGGGCCAAAAGGGAGAAAAGGGAGAAAAGGGCCAAAAGGGAGAAAAGGGAGAAAAGGGCCAAAAGGGCGAAAAAGGAGGCAAAGGTGAAAAAGGTTTCAAAGGCGAAAAGGGAGAATACAAAGGGCAGAAAGGTCAAAAAGGAGAGAAGGGTGAAACCGGAGACAAAGGTCAAAAGGGAGAAAAAGGTCCCAAGGGCAGTACAGGCGACAAAGGTCAAAAAGGAGAAACAGGAGACAAAGGAAACAAAGGTCAAAAGGGAGAAAAAGGTCCCAAGG
>VTLG01005786.1_pt1 | contig 40502 bp, 41 predicted proteins | sample 4694571 | NCBI WGS metagenome assembly VTLG01 (sample SAMN12604809, study PRJNA352737) | marine metagenome | biome: ENVO:00000447; feature: ENVO:00000209|ENVO:00000569|ENVO:01000036; material: ENVO:00002151; isolation source: viral sequences binned using virsorter ... | reverse complement strand
AAGCCATTAGGAAGGCGATATGGGATGCCAAACCTTATAGACCGGATGGTATTATTGATGGAAAGACACTTCTTGAAATTGTAAAAACACCGCAGAAACCTTTCGACCATGAGTACCCATTCCAAGGACTTAATACGAAATTACACGGGATCAGGTATGGAGAACTTACAACATTTACTGCTGGCTCTGGTGCAGGAAAAACCAGCATCATCCGTCACATTGCAACTCACCTCCTCCAGAAAGGGGAGCATGTTGGGATCTTGGAGCTTGAAGCAAGTAATAGGAGAACAGCACTTGGATTGATGTCCACAGCTGTTGGTAAGAACCTACATCTCGGAGAACATGATGAAGACGAACTCGAATCCGCTTTTAGATCCACGATTGCCAATTGGAATCTCTATCTTTTTGATGGCTTTGGTTCTTTCGAGCCGGATCTTATCTATAATAGAATCGAATACATGGCAACCGGATTGGAGTGTCGTGTTATATTCCTCGATCACTTAAGTATATTACTTAGTGGATTAGAAGGAGATGAAAGACGAATGATAGATACTACCATGACTAGGTTAAGATCACTAGTAGAACGTACTGGTATAGCCTTGTTCTTGGTATCACACTTACGCAGAGCTAGTAATGACAAGCACTCTCACGAAGAGGGAGGTAGAGTTTCCCTCGCAAGCCTCAGAGGATCTCATAGTATTGCTCAAATCAGCGATTCGGTGGTTGCCCTCGAAGTCGATCAACAGGCCGACGCTGCTAGAAAGCTTACGACTGTGCGAATCCTTAAGAATCGCTATTCAGGCGAAGTTGGCGTCGCATGTGAACTAGCTTATGATTTAAACACGTGCCGATTTAATGAACATGAAACTGAACCCGAATTCAACCCGACCACAGATTTTTAAACATTATACCCACCCATGGTACGAACAGAATGAAATATATGGTAAGAATAAATTAAAGAAACCTAACCCACCTAGCAGAGAAGCAATTGAAAGAGCAAAATTCGTGGACAAAACCTACGTCTGGGATAGGAACTCTCGTAATTGACACGGAAACTAACGGATTATTAAGACATGCCACCAGAATACACTGTGTATCGCTATACTGGGTCGAAGAGGATAGGACGGAATCGTTCAACGATGAGCCGTATGCTAAAAACCCTAAAGACCTACCCATGGCGGGCGGTGCTGGATACTCTATCACAACCGCTATTTCTTGGATTTCGCTGGCTAATATGGTTATCGGCCATAACATTGTTGGGTTTGATTTACCTCTCATTAAAAGGCTCTATCCTTTCTTTGAGTATCCTCCTGTTATTGTTGATACTCTTTTGCTATCTCGCTTATATCATCCTAACTTATATGATATAGATAAGAAACAAGAATGGAAAGATATGCCTACTAAATTATATGGTTCACATAGCCTTGAAGCTTATGGGTACCGATTAGGTGAACATAAGGGTGACTATGGAAAGACTACAGATTGGTCTGAATGGTCACAAGAAATGCAAGACTATTGTGAGCAAGATGTTGTTGTCACAAAGAAATTATGCGACCACTTCCACCCATACCTGAGTGGCTTACGTTAGAGCATCAGGTACAACAAATCCTCACCCAACAAGAAGAACATGGATGGTATTTTGATGAGCAAGCTGCACGGGAACTTGAATCGACTCTCAGACGAGAGTATGAAAGTACTACTCAATTACTACAGCAACGCCACGCTTTCGTTAGAGGATCGGAATTTTCTCCTAAACGAACTAATAAGCGAACAGGATATGTTGAAGGAGCTAGATTCACAAAGCTCAAAGACTTAAATCCTACATCCCGTGACCATATAGCATGGATACTACAAACACACTATGGCTGGACGCCGTCATTAATGACCTCGACAGGCAAGCCAGTTATCAACGAGACAGTACTGAAAGATATTGGGACGGATATTGCTCTTCAATTTCTGAAACTACTGGATCTGACGAAGCAGTTAGGGATGATATCAGAAGGCGTGAACGCATGGCAGAAGCTTGTTACGACGTCTAGTAGAATACATCACCACTGTTCCGTAGCCACCTCTACATTTAGGTGCGCCCATCGTAAACCCAACCTCGCACAAGTGCCCTCAGATGAAAGATTTAGAAAACTATTTACAGCGTCACCGAACCATGTTATGGTTGGTGCCGACCTTAGCGGTATTGAGCTCAGGATGCTTGCCCACTATCTCGCCAGATATGATAAAGGACGCTACACCGAAATTCTCCTCACCGGAGATATCCACGCCACAAATGCCGAGCGTATCGGAATCACCAGAAGCCAAGTCAAAACCGTCACCTATGCCTTCCTCTACGGAGCCGGCGATAGAAAAATAGGTGTATCTTATGACAAGCAACTATCAGATGAGGCAGCGGCGAAGAAAGGAAGGGAGATTAGGAAAGCTTATGTTGATGCCATCCCAGGTCTTAAAGAGCTGTTGGCGGCAGTACACAAAGCTAGTGAGAGAGGTTATGTCTTGGGATTGGACCACAGGCGTATCCTCTGTGACTCGAGGCATAAGTCTCTCAACTACTTACTCCAAGGGTCATCGGCGATCCTCGCAAAGAGATGGATGGTATTAGCCAATGAACATCTTCCTAAAACTGCTAGACAATTGGCATTCGTTCATGATGAATTACAATTTGAAGCGGAAAGTCACGAAGTAGATGACTTGAAATTTCTACTAGAACTCACTGCTGCACAAGCTGGTGAGTATTATAAAATGAGATGTCCAGTCGCTGCTGAATCTAAAAGCGGTACCACCTGGGCTGACGTACACTAACTATGAAATTATTAATCGATGCAGACTTCATCGTATACAAGTCCTGCGCTGCAGCGGAGACTGAAGTTGACTTTGGTGACGATGTTATCCTTGTCACTAGTAACTTTAGTGATGCATACAACGCTACCAAGCGAGAACTTACCAAACTTCAAGACTACTTTGGGTCATTCTCTTCTTTAATACTGTTCTTTTCAGACAGTGTGAATTTTAGAAAGAAAATTTTACCTGAATATAAAGGTCACCGTAACCGTAAGAAACCTTGTGGTTACAAGCGTATAATTAACCAACTCAAGACTGAGTTTGAAGTAATCATCATGCCTGAATTAGAGGCTGATGATGCGATGGGAATATACGCCACGCAAAACCCAGGTAATATTGTTGTATCCCCTGATAAGGATATGAAACAGATACCTGGGGAATTATACAACCTGGATGAGAAATTCACAGTCACTAAAGAAAGCGGAGAAGCTTGGCACCTTATTCAATGCCTTGCTGGAGATCAAACTGACGGATATGGCGGAGTCCCTGGAATCGGAGTTAAACGAGCCGAGACTCTCTTTAATAAAGAAGGTTACAGCTGGAAAACGGTTGTAAAAGCTTTTAAAGATAAAGATCTTACAGAAAAAGATGCTTTATTGAATGCTAGACTTGCTCGTATATTAACAGTAAATGATTATGACTTCACAAAGAACAGACCCATCTTATGGTCTCCCAGCTCCGATTACAGAGTTAACGTTGGAGCAGGATCTAAAGATGAGGATAATTGAAGATAAACTGAAAGAAGGGTATCATGATAATAAAGATGAGATTATCACTGTATTTTTAGCCCTTCAAAAACAGAATTTTGTACTAAGTAATTCAATCACAAATTTAGTTAAACATTGGCCACATGAAGAAATCTTTCTTGTCCACTCAAGCCAAGGAATTCCGATCTAAGTATGAATTAAAGAATAGTGCTGATAGATCCACTAGAGCTGTTCAACATAAATTAATTGTTGAAGAGTTTAAAGAATTCCTCCAAGCTGAAGGGATGCTATTCATGCATGGTAGAAACCATCAAGAACATGCATTAAAAGAGCTTGCTGATTTAGTATATGTATGCTATCAGTATGCTGAAAATATGGGATGGTTCTTAGATGAAGCTATGAACCGTGTCCATGAATCTAATTTGTCCAAACTCGATGAGGACGGTAAACCAATATATCGAGAAGATGGAAAGGTCTTAAAAGGACCCAACTATAAACCACCTGATCTATCTGATTTATTCTAATGACTGCAAGTTTAATATCTCGCACAGGGCGGGTCCAATCATGGTTGGATAATCCTGAATCAAGGCTCCCTGTTTCATGTACTGTTTTCGTCGTAGAGGATTCTATGGAGGGAGAAAATGGTATCGAGAAATCATGGAGATATGTATCGCATGGACTCAGATTTGGCGCAGGCGTTGCGGTCCATCTATCTAAGCTCCGTCCCAAAGGAGCAGAAAACGGAAAGGGTCTTACAGCTTCTGGCCCAGTATCCTTCGGAAAAATCTACTCAACATTAAATGAAACATTGCGACGTGGAGGAGTCTACAAGAACGGTGCTGTGGTACTTCATCTCGACCTTAATCATCCTGACATCAGTGAGTTTATTACTACTCCCAGGGCGGAACTCCCATGGGTCAAAAGATGCGTCGATATTGATACGGGATGGTGGCAAAGCTGTTCTAATCAAGTAAAAGATGAATTATTACATGGTATCAAATCAGGAGATATCTGGTTAAATAAAGTAAAACACCAAAATGGAGAACGAATTTATGGCAACGTCTGTCTTGAGGTTTACCTGCCCTCACGAGGCACATGCTTGTTACAACATGTCAATCTCGCTGCCTGTAGTGCAGGAGACCTCAAGCCGGCTTTCGATGAAGGTATGTCCGAGCTGTGCAGCCTCCATAGTCGGACAGGTGTCGGAGCAACTGGAGAATATTTGCCAGCTGATATCGACAGACAAGTTGGGCTCGGAGTACTCGGCCTAGCTAATTTCCTCAGAAGGAATCAAATAAGATATTCTGACTGGGGAGCTGCGTTAGAAAAAGTAAATAATGATGAGATGTTAGTAACTTCTACTGAACATCTTGCTAAAATATTTAAAGATGCTATTGACTCTGCTGCACAAATAGCTAGAGATAATAACATGGTAAGAGCTTTTGCTATAGCTCCTACTGCTTCTTGTTCATATAGAAGTAAAGATTTGGATGGTTATACAGCCACACCAGAAATAGCACCACCAATAAGCCGGACTATCGATAGAGATAGCGGTACCTTTGGTGTACAAAGTTATGATTATGGCGAAGTTGAGATCGCCTCAGAGGTTGGATGGGACGCATATAAGCGTGTAGCAGACCAAACAATGATAATGTTCAACAATACGGGACTTCTTCACGGATACTCATTCAACTCATGGAGTGATGTGGTAACCTACGACAGACAATTCGTGGAAGAGTGGTTAATTTCACCCCAGACCTCCCTTTACTACTCCCTGCAAGTAATGGGCGACGTACAGGACAAGACCGATGCGTATGCAGCATTAGATCAAAGTGAAGTCGATGATTACTTACAGGATATCCTCGGAAACGAGGCGCTAACCTGTGATTGTCAAGAATGATGAGAAAAACACCATATCAAAAATTAATGGACCGTAAGCGGAAGTGGTCCCCCGTAAAACCCACCGCCGGATTATTTAAAGATGGATCAGAAGATGCTATTAGACGTGCACTCGCAATACGTCACATGGAGTTACCTGTTGGAGAATTCATCACTGAAGCACTTACAAAAGAGGTTCCCGATCACGCTCGGGAGCTTCTGCTCTCAAATGTTAAAGACGAGGAGCGACACGATCTCGCACTTGGATATATCGTAGATGCCCATGGTATTAAAGAAGATTCACAGTCAGAACTGGAGGCAAAAAGGATAAGAGATGCATGGCTTGCACATCCTGACCATACAATTACCAAAGCTCTGGTCGCAGAACGGGCCATCTTCTTCGTTCTACTCCCTTTCTTTAGGTTTAATGGGGATGCTCCTCTTAGGACAGTATCTGCTGATATTTCAAGAGACGAACAGATCCACGTCGGATGTAATTCTCTTGTATGTACTGAGTTGGGTCTATCTCCTTCTCCTTCTTTGGATAAACTTAGGAAGGCCACCATTAACTGGGTTCTTCAACCTCTAGGTATAAATACTACTGATAAATATTTGGACAAAAAATTTTGGCTGGATGCTAGCGATCGCTTAATGTATGAGGGCAAAGCCCCAGAGTTTTCTGACACACAGCGAGCCCGTATGCCAGCTTTCTTCGAACATAGCAATGTCAACCTACCCCAATACGCTTGAGCCATTGCTCGGCCCCAATCCTGAATCTCTTCTACATGAGATGGAGGATAAATTCCCACCCGTCAACCCACATCCTAAAGAGGAGTACAATATTATTATGTATAAAGCAGGACAACGCTCTGTAATAGAGTGGTATAAACATAGACTGGAGGAATAACATGGCAAGTTTATATGAAGGTATGGATTGGTCTACCTTTAAACCACTTGAAGGACCAGGTAGCTGGAAAAAAAGTGGTAGGGCTGCGGAAGCTTGGAGGGATGGAGGTCCGGCTTGGCAGGCCTTTAGAGGCGGTCCTGACTCATGGGAGGCTTTCCTTCGCCAAAGGATGAGCGAAGCTTATGAAGATCAAAGCGACCATAGCAGCGATTCTGTTGCTGGTAGTTATAAACCATGGTATAGAGATCAGTTAAGTGATTTAGAAAACTGGAGAAACTCTCAGAGAAATTTAATTAACCAGCAAAGACAATCATCAAACATGAGTGATTGGGATACTAGGTTTGCTGATTATAATAGGCAGCAAGATCAAAGGTTCGCTGACTTTGCTAGTGGTAGTGATCAACGGTGGGCAGATGCTATGAAACAGTGGAACATAGAGAAAACCTATGATATAGGTGGTACTCAGATGTCTACTGGTCAAGCGTTTCAACACTTCTTAGATTCTCAAAGGAGTACAAGAGGATCTATATCAGATTTAAGTTCTGCATGGGAGAGTTCAGTACAAGGTTTAAACAAACAAATAGGCGGAGTACATGAGTCCTTACAGCGACAATTTGCTGCACAGAATGCAATGAATCAAGGAGGTTCTCCAGCCACAACACAAGCTCAAGGTGCTGAAGGTTCTATGAAAGGCTACCGTCCTTATCGTGGATACAGTGGTACAGGAGCAGGATTTAACCGTAAAGGTTTAAGGATCACTAATCTTAATGTATAACAATGTCAGCAAAAGAACGCTACGACTATTTATCTAGTGATCGTTCCCAGTTTCTATCAGAAGCGGAAGACGCAGCGAAACTTACCTTACCTTATCTCATAAGAGGGCATGAAGAAAATGCCAAGGGTATGAAACAACTCAAAACCCCTTGGCAAAGTGTTGGAGCTAAAGGAGTAGTAGCATTAGCATCAAAGCTATCGCTATCACTTGTACCTCCACAAACTAGTTTCTTTAAGTTACAACTTGATGAGTCACAGCTAGGGCAAGAGTTTCCACCGGAAGTAAAATCAGAATTAGACTTATCCTTTGCAAAGGTAGAGCGCACTATCCTCGATGCTATCGCTGCATCAGATGATCGTGTAGTAATACACCAAGCACTGCAGCATTTAGTTGTCGGTGGTAATGCTCTTATCTTTATGGGTAAAGCAGGTCTGAAATTATTCCCGTTGAACCGCTTTGTAATAGAACGAGATGGTAACGGCCAAGTGATTGAAATAGTCACAAAAGAACGTATCAATAAAAAGTTAATAGAAAATTATCTACCTGAAGATATGCATACTTCAGCACTAGATTCAGTAATTGATGAAGGTGATAACAATGGGGATAAGAATGAATGTGATATTTATACTCATGTCACCAGAGATAACAATAGATTCCTTTGGCACCAAGAAGTATATGGTAAAGAGTTAAAAGAATCTAGAAGTAAAGCACCTGTAGATGCTACTCCATGGTTACCGTTACGATTCAATACAGTAGATGGTGAAGCTTATGGTAGAGGTAGAGTCGGTCAGTTTATAGGAGATCTTAAGTCTTTAGAGGCACTCTCTCAGGCACTTGTAGAAGGCTCTGCAGCAGCTGCTAAAGTTGTTTTTGTAGTATCACCCTCAAGCACTACTAAACCCCAGACGCTGGCGACTGCAGGCAACGGAGCTATCGTTCAAGGAAGACCGGATGATATAGGTGTTGTACAAGTTGGTAAGACTGCTGATTTTCAGACAGCTTATCAGCTGATGTCACAATTAGAGACCCGATTGAATGAAGCTTTCCTTATACTTAGTGTAAGAGATTCAGAACGTACTACCGCACAGGAAGTACAGATGACTCAGATGGAACTAGAGCAACAACTCGGTGGACTGTTTGGTCTACTTACAGTTGAGTTCTTAGTACCATACTTAAATAGAAAGCTGTCTGTCTTCCAGAAAACAGGAGAGATACCCCGTATTCCCAAAGGAATGGTCAAGCCTATTATTGTGGCGGGTATTAATGCTTTAGGAAGAGGACAAGATGTACAAGCATTAGGTAACTTCTTAACTACCATTGCACAGACAATGGGTCCAGAAGCTATAGGACAATATATTAATGCTGAAGAAGTTATCAAACGCCTTGCTGCTGCTCAAGGTATTGACGTTCTTAATCTCGTTAAGAGTATGGATGAAATACAGCAAGAACAACAGCAACAACAAGCACAAGCTGCGGAAATGGAAGCAGTGAAGAATGCACCTCAAATGGTTCAAGCACAAGCACAAGCTGCAGAAGCACAGTTACCAGCTGGAGAAGGACCACCACCACAAGCACCACCACAGTAAATCATGGCAGAAACATTAACATTTGAACAGAATACTGAAACTACTTCCGTAGATAGTTTGTCTGCGGAGGAGCAGGATTCTCTCCAAGTTGGAGAAGCAATGCAAGAGGCGGAAGACACCCGCCTTGCAGGTAAATATGAAAATGCTCAGGAATTAGAGAAGGCTTATATTGAACTTGAGAAAAAACTAGGACAACAACAACAGACAGAACCTAGTGAAGACTCACAAAACCCACCTGAACCTGAAGCTAAGACAGAGGAGAAAGCAGATGATACTACTACTGTCTTAGATGAACTTTGGAATCAAGCTATAGAAGGTGAAGGTAAGTATAGTGAAGAGACTATTGCTAAATTAAATGAGATGAAACCTCAAGATTTAGCTAAGATGCATCTTGAGTTTAGAGCTAAAAATGCACCACAAGACTTATCTGAAAACGATGTAAAAGAGTTGAAGGGTATTGTCGGTGGTGATGAGAACTATAAGAATATGTTATCTTGGGCTCAACAGAATCTCAATGAACAAGAGGTTGACATGTTCGATAAGGTAATGGAGATGGGTAATCCCCTTGCTGCATTCTTTGCAGTACGATCATTAGCTTATAGATACAATGACGCAATAGGATTCGATGGTAAAATGGTAACAGGAACAGCACCAAAAGAAAGTACAGATGTATTCCGTAGTCAACAAGAAGTTGTTGCAGCTATGGGAGATAGAAGATATGATAATGACCCTGCTTATCGTAGGGATGTTATGGAAAAACTAGCCCGTTCACCAGACGTGAACTTCTAAAAAAATGCTTACTGATGAACATACACAGAAATTAGGATTACTTAATCACACACTGAAGATAGCTAATGAGGCTTTATACCCATCTTCACAAGGTAGGAATGATTGGATGAAGGAGATAGATGTAGGACCAGTAGATCCTAAACCAGGTGACTTATTATTTAATGAAGAGGAGTTATCCCCAGGAGTAAACCAGTTAGGATTTGAATGGTTAGTAAAGAATTCTACTCCTAATAATCGTGGTATGTCCATAGCACACCGTAGTCATGAACCATCTGGTGTGATACAAGGTATACCTAGGTTCTGGGGTCAAGATGATTTTGGTCAAGATAGACATGATCCAAGACAGCATCTTCCTCCAGTAGATCCAAGTGGTAATCCTATACCAGGTTTAACTCCTACACATAAGGAGATAGATGAAGATAATTACCCAGGTAATCAGATTAATCCTCAGAATTATAATAAAGATGGTATGCTAATTTCTAATAATTACCAACCTTATGATGCAGCTATGGATGACCTTAGACTTAGAAGAAAACAAGGTAAGGTTAGTGATAATCAATGGATTAAGGAATTACAAATTATCAACAGAACACTTTATCCAAAAGGAGTATAATGCCTAAAGGAAAAGGTACTTACGGTACCAAGAAAGGGAGACCCCCTAAAAAATAAAATAGTGTAGCGGCGACCTGACCTATCATCCTCGCCCAGTACACTTATTCTAACCCCTAATGCCTAACAACAAATTTGCAACTGAACCACAAGTAGAAGTAATTGATCAGGATTACTTTGAAAATGCAGAGCGTGTCAATGGACAGCTTGCTATGATTGGGTTCCTTGCAGCAATTGGTTCCTATATTTTTACTGGACAAATAATCCCTGGACTTTTTTAAATGACAACAGCCACACTAAATAAATCCCCTCTTCAAGGATGGGATGAATTCTGTGACTGGGTTACTAGCACTGACAACCGCCTCTATGTGGGGTGGTTCGGTGTACTTATGATACCCGCACTCTTAACAGCAGCAACTTGTTTTATTATCGCTTTCATCGCAGCACCGCCTGTAGACATAGACGGGATAAGAGAACCAGTTGCTGGATCTTTACTTTATGGAAACAACATCATCTCAGGAGCAGTGGTCCCCAGCTCCAACGCCATCGGAATGCACTTCTATCCCATCTGGGAAGCAGCAAGTATTGATGAATGGTTATACAATGGAGGACCTTATCAGCTCATTATCATGCACTTCCTCATTGGTATCTCAGCTTACATGGGACGACAATGGGAACTTAGTTATAGACTAGGGATGCGACCATGGATAGCAGTAGCTTATTCCGCACCAGTTTCAGCAGCTTTTGCTGTCTTTTTGATATACCCATTCGGTCAGGGGAGTTTCTCTGATGGTATGCCTCTTGGTATTTCCGGTACTTTCAATTTTATGTTCGTATTCCAAGCAGAACATAATATCCTCATGCATCCATTCCACATGCTCGGTGTTATTGGGATGTTCGGGGGAGCTTTATTCGCTGCTATGCACGGAAGTCTCGTTACTTCCTCGCTCGTTAGGGAAACTACTGAGAATGAGTCACAAAATTATGGTTATAAATTTGGTCAAGAGGAAGAGACATATAACATCGTCGCTGCTCATGGCTACTTCGGAAGGTTAATTTTCCAATATGCTTCTTTTAATAATAGTCGCTCTCTTCATTTCTTCCTTGCTGTTTTCCCAGTCGTTTGCGTATGGTTTACCTCTATGGGAGTCAGTACTATGGCATTCAATCTCAACGGGTTTAACTTCAACCAGTCTATACTTGACTCTTCAGGAAAAGTGGTACCAACTTGGGCAGATGTGCTCAACCGTGCCAACTTAGGTATGGAAGTAATGCATGAGAGAAACGCTCATAACTTTCCACTTGACTTAGCTTAATATATAAGGCGGCTCGATAGTCGAATCAGAAGAAGCCACCTCAATACCACGTCCGTTCATTCCTTAACGGGAACGCATGAAACCACATCATGGAACGGGGGTGTGGTACTGGAGTATTACAATGACTGTAAAACTAAGGTATCGTGGTGTTGAGTACACAAAAACTACAAAGTAATTAACTTAACATGAAAAAACTTGCACTTGTTCTAGCAACCACTCTTGCTTCTACACCTGCAATGGCTGGCGTTTATGTAAACGTTGAGTCTAACGCATCTTATACAGGCAATGATTATACTTCCCGTACTACTGACCTTCACGTCGGTTACGAAGGCGAGGTAAATGATCTTGGATACTACATTCAAGCTGGCCCAGCTCTTGTCAACGGTGACGCCGTGGATGGCTCTAGTGAATTCTCAGGCAAAGGTGGTGTAACCATCGCTGCTTCAGAGAAGTTCGATGTGTATGGTGAAGTATCATTCATTACTGATGAAGATGCTGACAATGCATACGGTACCAAAATAGGTGCCAAATACAAGTTCTAAATGAAGTTGTTAGATTCCCCGTGGGCAGTTCTTATACTGCTCATGGGTTTCTTTGCCACGGTAGAAGTTATGCATATACATGCACACAGCAACTGTCGTGCAGATTGTCCTTGTACAATTAAAGAAGATTATTAATGGCACACCAAAGTAATAAGGTAACAGCTTCTGTTACTAAACTCTCACCTGAACCAGACATTAAAGATCCAGTGGATCAAACTCCTAGTGATTCTCAACCACCTGGTGTAGATGAAGAGTGGGAACCTCAGTCACTAGAGGAAGCTCTTCTAGGTGAGTGATAGGAAGAGAGGCACCTCAGAGTCGGACCTCTCTTTCATTGGCTTTTGCCCTCCAAGGAGGATACCATTAGCCGTCTAGACGGTGGGATAGACCACAAAAAACGATCAAAAAATTTTGCATGCAAGAAAGTTAATATAAATTTATCCAATTAAATGGCACATCAGAATAACGCCAACAACACCTCGCTTACCTGGGGTGGTGTTGCCGCTAACAAAGGTACTCCTGATGCAACAACAACTGCACATAGGAGAGCCCTATATTTAAAGCTATTTAGTGGAGAACTATTCAAAGGATTCCAACGTAACACAATTGCAAGGGATCTAATTACCAAGCGTACCCTGAAGAATGGCAAATCATTGCAATTCATCTTCACAGGTCGTACCAATAGTGAGTTCCATGTCCCAGGACAGAACATACTAGGTAACACTGATGGTGCTCCTCCAGTAGCAGAGGTTACAATCCAATGTGATGACCTCTTAATCAGTTCAGCATTCGTGTATGAACTGGATGAAGTACTTTCCCATTACGATTTAAGGGGAGAGATTTCAAGAAAGATCGGTTATGCACTAGCCGAGAACTATGACCGTCGGATCTTCCGTGCAATCACTAAGGCTGCACGTCAAGCATCACCTATCCAGAAGACTAACTTCCTAGAGCCAGGCGGAACACAAGTCCGTGTTGGTACTAACGCCGCTGGTACAGATGCATATGATGCAGATGCACTAGTGAACGCCTTCTATGATGCAGCTGCTGCACTAGATGAGAAGGGAGTTTCAATGGAAGGACGTGTCGGCGTACTAAACCCAAGACAATACTATGAGCTTATCCAAAAGGTAGGTGACAGTGGTCTAATCAACCGTGATGAGCAAGGTGAAGCTCGTCAGAGAGGAAACGGAATCGTTGAGATTGCAGGCATCAAGATCTTCAAGTCAATGAACATTCCATTCTTCGGTAGGTTTGGTACTAAGTACGGCGGATCAGGTGCAACTGGTACCGGCGTAACTGACCCTGGTAACACTGGCTCCTTCGTAAGTGAGGACATGGGTAACCAAGCAGAGAGTGCTTCCGGTGCTCCTGATGGTCAGCGCACAGTTAACGACTACGGTGAAGGAAACAAGTTCGACAACTCTTGCGGACTTATCTTCCAGAGAGAAGCCGTTGGTTGTGTAGAGGCAATCGGACCTCAAGTTCAAGTAACTTCAGGTGATGTATCCGTGATTTATCAGGGAGATGTCATTCTAGGACGCTTGGCTATGGGAGCCGCACCTCTAAACCCAGCTGCTGCTGTAGAATTGATTGCAGGTATTGCTCCAAACACTGGAGTAGCTCAGGCTTTCTAACTTATATATTTATTCACATAAGGGGGGTTCTCACGACCCCCTTTTTTTTATTCACATTTCTTTATGGCTACCACGACTGACACCGATACCGAACTATCCGCAGTGAACTCAATCCTGGGAGCTATCGGTCAATCACCAGTAACAACAATTAATTACGAGAACCCAGAGATCTCATTCATTTACAACATTTTAACGGAAGTTAACAAAGATGTACAAAATGAAGGCTGGCATTTTAACACAGAATATCATGTTAAAGTTACCCCCGACGCTAATAAAAATTTAACACTACCGGATAAAACTTTAAGATATGATTTTTATGATGAAGGGAACAATAAGACAAGAGATGTCGTTGTTAGGGATGGAAAACTTTATGATCTGGTTGACCATACTAATGAATTTACCGGCGATGCTTACTTAGATGTTGTTACATTATATGCATTTACAGATCTACCTAATCCATTCCAAAGATATATAACCTATAGAGCAGCATCAAGAGCTGCTACTCAATTAGTTTCAAACCCTCAATTAGTTCAACTTTTACAACAGCAAGAAGCTTCAGCTAGAGCTACATGTATGGAGTATGAGTGCAGTCAAGGTGATCATAATTACTTTGGATTTGGTCATGATACTAATTATAGGAGCTACAAACCTACAGCAGTATTGGCACGCTAATGGGAACAATTACACAAACAATTCCATCATATACTAAAGGTATATCGCAACAACCAGATACTTTAAAGGTACCAGGACAAGTAAATATAGCTAAGAATGTACTACCTGATGTCACACAAGGTCTTATGAAAAGACCAGGTGGGATGCTAGTCAAGTCTCTGAGTGACGATGGTACTAGTGCTAACAACTCAGTCACTGTTGGTAGATGGTTTAGCTATTACCGTGATGAAGATGAGCAGTATATAGGGCAGATAGATAGAACTGGTGTAGTAAGGATCTGGAGGTGTAGTGATGGAGCACCTCAGACAGTTTCTTATAACTCTACTGCTACAGAATCAGCGTTAAAATTATATCTAAATCATTACGCTGATGATGATTTACAAATACTTACACTTAATGATGTTACATATGTAACTAATAGAGCAGATAAAAAGAGTGATGGTAGTACAGCTCACCCTAAAACTACTGTTGCAATGAAGGCTGATCTAACTGATGTCAGGCCGCCTGAAGCATTTTTTGAACTTAAGAAGATAGCTTACGCTAATCAGTACTCATTAAATATATATGATAATAATACAGAGACAGAGATATCTACAGCTACTAGGATAAAGGTACAGAGAACACACGATAGCAGCAATGGTTGTAACTCTTCTGGAGACTTATCAGGACTACCAACAGGTGGACATATATGTGCTGACGGATCTGGAGCTGGAGGAGTAAACACTAGCCCTCACCAAGACGCTTACTGCCCTAATGTAGATACACAGATCTTCTCACTTTCACATGGTGATACTGGAGACTCTGCTGATGCTAATGGACAGAGTTGGACTGTAAGTGTTACTACTAATACTGGTACAAATGAATCAAACAGAAAAGATCTATATTTCCGTATAGCTACCATCGGTCAATCAGTACCACAAGGCGGATCAGCTACTAACCCTGACTATAGATGCCGCTACACTACAACACACGATTTACTTTATGGTGGAGAAGGTTGGCTAACAGGTGATTGGTTCTATGTCTATATGAAGAATGCTAGGTATAAAGTAACAGTACTTGAGCATAGTATATCTAAGGTTAGAGCTAATCTAGCAGCGGCTAGACCTTCACCTACACCATTTGATAATGAAACTACTGTCACTACTGAGAGTATATTAGGAGCACTAGAGACTGAGATTATTGCAGGTGGTACATTTACCGATGCTAATATTACACTGATCGGTAACGGTCTTTATGTAACTAGAGCATCTGGAGCCTTTAACGCTAACTCCCCAGCACCTGATCTTATCAATGTTATAGCATCTGAAGTAAATACTATTGATGATTTACCTAACCAATGTAAACATGGGTTCGTCTGCAAGATTGCTAACAGTGTAGAAGATGAAGATGATTGGTATGTAAAATTTAAAGGTAATAATAATGTAGATGGTGCAGGCGTGTGGGAAGAGTGCAGAAAACCAGGTATAAAGTATGACTTTGACCCAGCTACTCTACCTATACAGATAATCAGAAAAGCTGACGGCACCTTTGAAGTTGATCACTGTGTCTGGAATGAGGCTACTGTAGGAGATGATCTTACTAACGGAGAACCTAGTTTTGTAGGTAATAAGATTAGGAAGATGATCTTCTTTAGGAACAGAGTCTGTTTAATGAGTGATGAAAATATCATCATATCTAGACCTGGGCTAGAGACATTTAATTTCTGGAATAAAACTGCATTAACATTTACCAATAGCGACCCAATTGATTTGTCTGTTGGTTCAGATAAACCAGCTGTCATTTATGATGCTATACAGGTTAACACTGGATTAATATTATTCACCAAAACTCAGCAGTTTATGCTGACAACAGATAGTGACATACTGAGTCCTAACACTGCTAAGATCAACACCCTTGCTAATTACAACTTTAACTCTAAAACTAATCCAATTTCATTAGGAGTGACCATAGGTTGGCTCGATAATGCAGGTAAAAATTCACGTTTTTTCGAGATGCAACGCACGATGAGAGAAGGTGAACCTAATGTAGTAGAGCAAAGTAAGATTGTATCTAAATTATTTAATAAAGATTTAAGATTAATATCTAACTCAAGAGAAAATGGTATAGTATTCTTCAGTGAAGTAGGTACTAGTACTATATATTGTTATAGATATTTCAACGCTGAGGAGAATCGGATCCAAGCGGCTTGGTTTACATGGGAAATACCTGGAGCTATCCAGCATCACTGTGTATTAGATGATGCATTATATATTATAGTACGTAATAACAGTAAGGATCAAATGCTCAGATTTGATATTAAAATGTCTGATGATTCTAGAACTGTAACTGATGACTTACATACATCTGGTACTAGTGATGATATTTTATATAGATTACATTTAGATCACTCTGCACCAGTAAACGTAACAAGTCAGATATATAACGCTACAACTAAGAAATCTACCTTCGCTAAACCAGCTGGTTATGAAGTGTCTGGTAAAACATTAGTAGCTTATGATATAACGTTAGGGGATGATTACCCAGATATAGGTAGATACGACGAAGCTACTATTGATGGTAGTAACGTTGTACTAGATGGTAATTGGTCTAGAAGAATAAACCAAGTTACTGTAACTAATGCTGGTAGCGGCTACACTTCAGCACCTACGGTTACATTTAGTGGAGGAGGAGGTACAGGAGCCGCAGCTACTTGTACTATCAATTCTTCGGGACAAGTTGACTCATATACTATAACTGATAACGGTTATAATTATACCTCAGCACCAACTATAACTGTATCTGCACCACCAAGTGGTACAACAGCCACAGCTACTTGTACTATAGACAGTGACTTTACATTGGGATATCTATTTGATTATGAGGTACAGTTACCAACTATATATAGAACATCTCAACAGCAACAGAAGTTTAGATCAGATATAGAAGCTTCATTAGTTATACAGAGATTGAAATTAAACTTAGGTAACGCTGGCCTATATCAAACATTAATTCAACGTACAGGTAAACCTGACTATACAGAAACATGGGAACCAGCTGTAGCTGATAGTTACTTAGCTAACTCTGTTGATTTTGTAGAGTCAGTTACACAGACTGTACCTACGTATGAAAAGAATACAAACCTTACAGTAACACTTAAGTCCTCCCACCCAGCCCCAGCGACATTGCTTTCAATGACTTGGGAAGGTGATTACAGTAACAAATTCTACTCACGTGTCTAAATTAGATCAATACGTACACCCCATTACGAGAGAGGCTGCCATTGAGGTGGCCTCTAATATACGTGATGATGACAGAAGGGAATTAGAAGAAGGTCATGGACTAACACCATATGAATACCTAGTTGACATTGAAGCTAAGAAGGGAACCTGTGTATGGTTCGAGGTGCCTAACGGCAAGACTGCCGGTATGGCTGGTGTTGATAGCGATGGTGATTACCAAGGTATGGTATGGATGTTATGTACAGATGCAATAAATGATTACCCTTTAACCTTTGCCAGAGAATCAAAGCGATGGATCGAAAGCCGACCTGAGCCTCTTCTCTGGAACTACATGGATCCCCGTAATGAGGTCCATAAAAAATTACTAAAATTTTTAGGCTTCAAATTTCTACGGAAAGTCCCCTTTGGACCTAACCAATTGCCCTTTATAGAGTTTTGCCGTGTGCGCAGGAGCATCAGCCGCTAGAGCGGCTAACAGACAAGCGAAAAGGCAGCATAGATATGCGATGTGGCGTCGCTACCATAAAGGTATGCAAGGCTACAGCCGATATAAAATCGCAAAAGTTCAGAATAAACTCCAACAATATAACATAACTAGAGGTTTATACAAAACTTGGGATAGAGCCCAAACACGTATGAATCGTCTAAAAGATAAAGTTTGGAGAGAAAATCAAAAATCTACTATTGCAGCTATTCAAAAGAGTCCTTATGCTAAGTTATTAGCATCTGGTAAGGCAGGTAAATCTATTAAACGATTCGGTATTCTAGAAGCTGGGGCGTTAGGTAGGCTATTTGCCCAACGAACTTCAGCATTGACTGATGCTAAACAGGACTTCATGAGAGGTACTATGTATTCAAGAGAGAAAGCTAGTGCTATGGCTACAAGTGCTTGGGCTAAAACATCGTTTGCACCAACACCAGATATTGCCGCACCCGCACCTGTTTATCAGAATGTTGGAATGGCTTTCTTAGGAGATGTATTAGGTGCTGTTGGTACTGCAGCCGGTGCTTATGCCGCATTCGCATCTGATAGTAGATTGAAAGAAGATGTCAAGAAGATTGGTGAATCAATTGATGGACACAATATTTATAAATTTAAATATATAGATAACCCTAAACATTATATAGGTGTAATGGCTGAAGAAGTATTAGCTAAAAATCCAGAAGCTGTTGGCCGTCTGGACAACGGTTATTGGGGTGTTAATTACAGTAAAATTGATGTTGAATTCAGGGAGGTAGAAGCATGACACAATCTGGAGTACCTCAGACAGGGGAAGAAGCGTTTGATACTTTAAAAGTTATTGATGCTCCTAATTTCCTAGCAGGATTCGATGCTGTTCAAAACCCAGGAGCTTGGGATTCTGCGATTGCCCAAAGTAAACGCAACGATGAGCAGAGACTAGCCAATGCTAAACTTGGTGGTAGAGTTATCAATAAAGTCCAAGAGATTTCTCCTACTTTAGCTAAAGCTTATAAAGTAAATTACGATAAAAACGAAGAGATCTTTAAGAATCGTGCTACAATTTTAACTAATAGAATTGGTGCGACTCAAGAGGATATGATCACTTACCAAAGAGAGAATGAAGATAATATTGAAGCGGCTAGTTGGGTAGAATCTTTAGCTTTAGAGCAAGAACGTAAAGGCACTCCACAAGGTTATGATCTTGCAAGAGAATTAAGAGCTCTGCATGGTAGAAGTGAATATCATTTTAAAGAAAGCCTAGCACGTAACCAAGCCTTAAGTGCTGAACGTGATTTCTGGCAAGATCTTCCTAACTTACAAGTACCAGATCCTAGTCAGGAAGGAGCATTTTTAGATTGGGCTACAGCTGATAATTCCGAGAAATTGACTATATGGGAGCATTGGTTAGAAAATCAAGGTGTTAATAATGTCAATGATTTAGATGGTAAATTCTTATCAGATAATTATTGGAAAAAAGTTAACGCAGTAAGAGATAAAATTCTAGGCGAAGCTTCAGAAGCTCAATATATTAATGATGAAAACGAAAGATTTGAAGAGAGAATTAATCAGTTTAGATTAGCTGCAGGTACTGATAACTTAGGTTCTAAATTCCTCGAAATGATTCAAATGAATCGTGGTCGATATTTAGATGCTAGAGGTCAGCCTAGTACTAAGTTGTCTAGGAAGGCAATGATTAATGTCCTTGACGGTATGTTAACTGATGAGTTAATAACACCTGAACAGTATACGGATTTATTAGAAACTGAAATCAAGAACAGAGCTACCGGTAAAATGGAAGCAATAGGTAAGATTTGGGCTAAAGATTTCGGTATTGTTCAGGATCGGATTGATGCAGCAATTACAAAACGTCATGAACGAATATCAAAAAAGCATTTGAATTTACGTAATGACGCTGGTCAAGCAGCTTTAAAAGCTGTGGAAGAAAATGGTGGCTATATATCAGAAGCTGAAGTAGCTCAACTTATAAAAGCTTGGAAGGAAAACCCAGAAACTGCTGGAATACCTATACCTGATCAGTACAAACAACTGCAAAGTAATACTGTTGAGGATAAAAGCGATCAGCAAATTGTAGATATATTAGAAGCTAATGATAGAAATGGAGTACCATTAGGTACTTTATGGACTAGAATTAAAGATCAAGATCTACGAAAAAAATGGGCTGAGTTAGCTAGATTAGATGGTGAAACAGCTAATTCAAGAACTGAAGCTAGAGGTGAGATTGGTAGGCTAGTAGATGCTCATAAATCTAATACTTTAGGAGTAGCTGGTAGATCTCAAAATAACTGGGGTAGAACTTTTAGAAGTTCAATGCAATCTTACAGAAAACATTATAGAGATTCAGGTAAGATATTTCCTGGAGATCCATTCAAACGACAGGAGTATGCTTTACAACAAGTTAAAACTGAACTTGAAACCTTAGATGCAAATGGAGAAAGCGTTCACGATAAACCTATAGATTATAGTGACACTTTTTTAAAAATGGATTCAGCTAATAATAAAGCTTTTAATGCTGTAAATGACTCTAGAAAATCTGGAATAAATCTTGTAACTAGTAATCAAATTATACCAGGTACTGAAGAAGATTTTAAACAGTTAGAACTAATGCAGAATAATGCGTCTATTACAGAGATCCCAGCTAGGTATTATTGGCTTGCTAGACAATTAAAACTATCTAATGGTAAAGGAGGATATCTAGATGGTTGGGGTATAGCTGCTTTACAGTATAAAGGTGTTACTGGTAAAGATCTAAGATTACCAGGACCAGTACAGAATTTATATAAAATGTCACCTATCATACAGAAACTGTTACATCCCAAGGGAATAACTAAAAACAGATATGATAGAGGAAAACACATAGATAAAAATGGTGGAGACTTTTCTCAACCAGAAACGCTAAATCCACTATTAATGCCCGCAGTAGGGTAACCAATTATTACTAAGGTAAGATGGGAGATGACTTAAGCACAACCCCAGGTTTGGGGGAATTTACTGTTGATCTAGATCAGGCTGTTGAGCAAGTAAATACTTTTACAGAGCAACTACAGCAAAGACAAGATCAAAGACAGGTTCTGGAAGAACAACAAGCCACATCAGATCAACAATATGCAGCGGAACAGGAAGACCCTAGAAACAAAGAAAACTGGGGAGCTGGTGGTGTAGTCAAAGAACTACAATCAGCTTTTGCAGGAGGTGTCCAAGATACCGCTTCATCTCTAGTCACCTTACCTGAACGTGCTATTGATCTGGCTACAGGAGAGATGTCTCAAGAAGCTGAAACCAAAGAAGGGTATGATGCTGAATGGGATAACTGGTTTGTTGATGATAGAAATCCAATTGAAACTAAAACATGGTGGGGAGGGCTCATACGTAGTGCTACTCACTTTGGTACAATGGCCGCTGCTATCGTACCGGCTGCTAAGGCAGCTGGAGTAGCAGGTGCTGCTGTAGGTCTTGGTAGAGTGACAACAGCTATTGGAGGAGCTTTATCAGGCCAATGGGCTAGAGCTGCTGCAGTGGGTGCTGCCTCTGACTTAGCATCAAAATACTCACAAGATGCCAACGCTCTACAAATGCTTAGAGATAGGTATGGTTTCATTGATACACCACTAACTACTAATGACTGGGATCACCCAGCCGTTAAGACATTTAAAAATGTTGTAGAAGGTATGGGTATCGGTGAACTAGCTAATGGCCTGTTTAGGATAATGGGTAAGGGAATGAAGAAAGTATTCCCTGATGGTACAGCAATTGAGTATGATGTAGACGGTGCTATTAAAGGAGACGCTAGAGCTGCTAGTGTTAACGAACAGATAATAGAAAAAGGTAAAGCTGAGCTAGCGGAAACACCTAATGAATTCCGTGGTCATAAGAACCAGAGTGATTCATGGCAAGGTGCTCCTACTTCAAAGGATAACCCTTTAGATGTACAAAAAGCTCAGAGAGATATGAGAACCAAATGGGGAGCTGAGGATGGCTCACCAGGTTCAGTTACTACACCACTTCAATTAGAACGTGTAGTAAAAGAAAGTGGTATGAATGGAAAGCTAGTTGATGAGGTTTATAGAAGCCTTGTTAGTGAGCCTAGATATAATCAAACCATGACAGAATTAGCAGAAGCTAGGATGACTTTAAAAGAAGTTGCTGGTGATGCTATGGAACAGTTCCAACGTACTGGATTAGCTAGAGAAGCTGCTGATGTAAGTCCAGAAGATTACTTAGCTGAGTACTTTGAAGGTGCTCATAGGTATTTTGAAGGTACTCCTAATGAAATGGTAGCTTGGACTTCTAAAAACGTAGTAGCTGGAGACCTTTTACAAGGTTCACTACTCCGTGAAATTAGAGATATGGGTATTGTCGGTCGTGAGTTAGCTGATATAACTGATCTCGCAGACGCTGATGGTGTTGCTAAGGCAACCTACGACAAACTAATCGCTCTAATTACAGAAACCAAAAGATCAAGGCTTATACAATCTAACGAATTCAGAGCACTTGGAGCTAGATTTGACGATGAAGCTGCTATAAAAGCTGCTAAATCTGCACAAAGTAAATTCCTTAATGAGAATCTAACTAAAGAAGTAGATGAATCTATAGATGCATTTAGGTTAGCATTCAAATTAGCTGGAGATAGCGAGAACGATGACCTATTCAAAGCCATTTTAGAGACACTTTCGATGACTAAGGACATTGAAAATGTCAGAGACTTTGATAATTTCATACGTGCTAAGCTAAGAGGTGGTGAATTAAACGGTAAAGTTGTAAAAAATAGCAACCAATTAATCAAAGAGTGGGAAAGAGTATTCGTTAATAGTATCCTGAGTGGACCTAAAACACCTGTCAGAGCTATTATTGGTACTTCTACTGCTACTTTCTTACGTCCATTATCTACAGCTATAGGAGCTAGTGTACGCTATCCTTGGACTCATGACGGAGCAACCGTTAGAGCAAGTCTTGCTGCTGTTAATGGTATGGTTGAAGCTATACCAGAAGCTTGGACTTTATTTAAATCTAGACTTAATTCATATTGGGCAGGTGATGTAGCAACAATTAAATCACGTTTCGCTGAGTATAGTAAGAGCGATGAAAATTGGGCCATGTATGGAGACTGGATTGAAAATAGCGGTCGTGCTACTGATGGTGATAAAGCTGCTTATTATATGGCTAATATGGCGAGGGGGCTTAATGATAACAAGTTCCTCACTTACTCAACTAAGCTCATGGCTGCAACAGATGATACCTTTGGGTACATCTTAGCAAGATCAAAAGCTAAAGAGAAGGCCATGAGAGAAGCCATGGATATGGTTAACCAAGGTAAGTATACTGAAATCAATCCAACTGTATTAAAAGAAGCACAAGATAGATTCTATAATTCTTTTGTAGATAAAGATGGTAATATAAAATTAGATACAGAACTAGGTCAGACTGTTGAATTTGCAAGAAGAGAAGTAACACTTACTCAAGATCTAACTGGATTCTCCAAGGGTCTTAATGATGTATTCAACTCAACCCCATGGGCTAAACCATTCTTCCTATTCGCTAGAACAGGAGTTAATGGGTTAACTCTTACAGCTAAACATACACCAGGATTTAACTTCTTAGTTAAAGAATGGAATGATATAGCATGGGCAACAGCAGATAATTTAGCAGGTGTACAAAAGTACGGTATCAACAGCCCTGAAGAACTTTTAAATGCACAAGCATTACAAGCCGGTAGATTAACTATTGGTACTTCAGTTGCTTCAATGGCTGCATTCCATTTCATGAATGGTGGTCTAACAGGAAACGGACCTACAGATAGACAGAAACGACAGGTATGGCTCGATGCAGGGTATGTGCCTAGAAGTGTAAATATTGGAGGTGTATGGGTCGGTTATGACTCATTTGAACCATTTAACCAAATACTCTCAGGTATAGCCGATGTAGGTGATCACATGGAGTTAATGGGAGAAGAATGGACTCAAGATCAATTCCAAAAATTCGCTCTAGTTATAGCACAAGCTGCCACAAGTAAGTCATATTTACAGGGGCTGCAACAATTTGTAGATTTATTCGCTGGACGCCCAGGTCAGCAAAATAGAATTATTGCTAGTATAGCTAATAATACTATACCTATGGCTGGTCTGAGAAATGACATTGGTAAACTATTTACTCCCCATACTAAAGAACTTCATTCTGATATATGGGATTCAATAAGAAATAGAAACTTATTATTTGAAGGATTAACTAATGAACCTCTGGCTACCAAATACGATATGTTAAATGGTAAGCCAATTAAAGAGTATGACTTTATGACAAGGCTGTGGAATTTGGGATTGCCCATTTCTTTGAACTTAGATCAAAGCCCTGGAAGAAAACTATTATTTGATAGTGGTTATGATTTAAGATTGTCAACATACTATGGTCCAGATGGTACAGATTTATCAGAATCGCCTAGACTAAGGTCTAAGTACCAAGAGTTAATTGGTAAGCAGAATTTAGAATTAAAACTAAACAAGCTTGCAGACGATCCAAGGATCCAAAGGTCTATAGCAGAGATGAATGCTGATATAAAAAGAGGTGGTTTATCTAGGGCTAAAGATCCTATGAAAGCTTATCATCATAATAAGATCATTAGGCAATTATTCAGAAGAGCACAGCAAAGAGCTTGGGCTCAAATGAAGTTAGATCCACAAGTACAGGATTTAATTAAAAAAGCACGTCAATTAGAATTAGAAAACAGAAGAACGTTACAGAAGACTCAACAACTTCCAATACTACAAAATAAATAAATGGCAGTCTATACTGACAATGGTACGAATACTCCAAATGGTTCTCATCTGGAGTTTACGTATACATTCCCGACAATTAAAACAGATGGAACTGATGTCAAAGTTGCCTTAAATGGCCAGACTCAGGCTACAAATAAATACACTGTAACCACCACTTCACCAACCAAAATAACCTTTAATAACACTAGTCCAGATAGCACTTTACAAGAATCAACAGGTGCTCCTAAGACTGGTGTTACTGTAAGGGTTTATAGAGATACATATGTCGATGCGGCTGAAGCAGTATACGCTGCTGGTTCATCTATACGTGCTGCAGACCTGAATAATAACCAAGATCAGGTCTTATTTGCACTACAGGAAGAACAACAATTAACAATAAATAGTGAAGATATTACAGCAGGAGCTGTTAATAGTACTCATATTTTAGATGGGACTATTGTTGAAGCAGATATTGCAAATGACGCTGTTACTACAGATAAGATAGCAACTGATGCTATTACAAATGCTAAATTAGCGAATAGTGTTGTTAATACTGATGAACTAGCTAATGGAGCCGTATCAACAGCTAAGCTAGCTAATGATGCAGTTACTACACTTAAAATAGATAATGATGCAGTCACTGGAGCCAAGATTGCTTCATCAACTATTACTAATGATAATATTGCACTGAATACTATTACAGGGAATAGAATAGCAGATGATGCAATTAGTTCTGGTGAACTAGCCGCTAATTCTGTAGGAACTTCTGAGTTAAAAGATAATGCAGTTGAAACAGCGAATATAGCTGACGATGCTATTACTAACGCTTTAATAGCTACAGGTGCAGTAACGAGTGATAGCATAGGTACAGGCGCTGTAACAGGTAATGGCTTACAAGCTTCAGCTGTAAGTACTGCCAAAATTGCAGATAATGCAGTCCAAACAGCAAAAATAAATGGACTTGCAGTTACTACAGCTAAGATTGATAATGATGCTGTAGACGGAACAAAGATTGCTGATAATGCTATAGGAACAGAACATATAGCTGATGCTGAACTCACAACGCTTGCTGGTATGCAGTCAGGTACTGCTTCTGTTTTGGCGGGTAGTACAGCTCTTACCTCTACTCTTACTGAGCTTAACATGCTGGATGGTAAGAGTATCGTCACGTCGATTAGCAGCCCTACTGATGTACAGATTCCTACAGCTCAAGCTGTCGAAGAAAGAATCGTAGATTTAGTAACAGATGTAGGTGGTTTCAGACCTATTGCTAATGAAACAAGCTTCCCTACTACTAACCCAGACCCTGAAGATAATGCAGGTACTATAGTTAGTATTAAAGCACTGAATAGTAACCTTACTTCTAATGGTAGTGGTGTAGCGACAATTACTGATGGAGCTGGATCAGGTAATGATGTTACTATTAATGGTATGGCTAACAGCGATACTATTGAAGCTGGTAAGGGTATATTAGTTGAGACAACATCTACATTACATACCTATACTTTCCATAGAGAAACTCTAGCGCCTGCAGATATTACTACTGCACAGACTGCAGTTAATGACTTTAATGCTCGTTATCGTATATTACCATCTGGTACAAACATTAATACTGTAGGAAGTCTAGATGACGGTGATTTACTATGGGATAGTAACGCCGATAAGATGAAAGTATATGATGCTACTGCTAGCGCATGGAAAGAAGTTACATCAACTGGAGACTTTAAGCTCTTATTCCTCTGCCCTTTTAATGGTACTGGAGCTCCTACTATAGATGGTAGTATTGCTAAATATGACTTAAGAGAAGGTAGTAATTCAGGTAGTGCAGCTAGTGTAACTAGTGCAGCTCAATTACTTGTTAGTGTTAATGGAGTAGTTCAAAAAGCTAATACTGGTACTAGTGCGCCTAGTGAAGGCTTTGCACTTGTAGATAGTAATACTATTATATTTGGTGCAAACCTAGCTAGTGGAGATAGTGTATTTATACATCAATCTGGTTCTGCTATAAGTATTCCTACACCAGGAGATGATACAGTATCTACAGTTAAGATACAGAACCTTGCAGTAGATAATTCTAAGATAGCAGATGATACTATCAAAGAAGCTAAGTTAGATGTAAGTAATAATCCTACTAATGGTCAATTCTTACAAGCTCAATCTGGAGAAGGTGGTGGATTAACTTGGGCAACAGTTACTACATCACCCACTACAACACGTGGAGATATTATCTATAGAGGTGCTAGTGCTGATGAAAGGTTAGCTGGTGGCAATGCTGGTAAGTATTTGAGGATGGGTAGCAACGACCCTGAATGGGCTGATGTAGGTGAGGCGAACCATATTGGATTAAATGATGATACTAATTTACATTTTGGTACTGGAGGTGATGCGCTTATTCGTTACTACGAAAGTGGAACAGGTGCATGGACTGGTGGAGTTGCAGGAGCACAATTCACTATACAAACTCTTACCTCAAGTGATACTGATACAACACCGATAAGATTTTTTACCTCAGCAGTTGTAAGTGGTAACAGGATTTACACTCAATATGCGGCGATGAGTCCTACAAATAAAGATGTAGCTCTCTTTTATAATGGCAACCAGAAATTTATAACAACTAATACTGGAGTTACCGTAACAGGTACTGTCGCTGCAACAGCTTTTACAGGTGATGGTTCAGCTTTAACAGGTATATCTGGTGGTGTAACTAGTGATGGAGCTGGAAACACACATGCTGGTACAGATGCAGGTAACTCAGATAACTATAGTAGTGCATTAAATAATAGCTGTTTTGGTAAGAATTCTGGAACAGCGATTACAGAAGGAGATCATAATACTCTTATTGGTAAGGATGCTGGTGATGCTATAAATACTGGATCTGGAAATACTGCAGTAGGTACAACTGCTTTAACAACACTATCGACTGGTGGAACTAACACTGCAATAGGTAAGGATGCTTTAGGTCTTGCCACAACAGGTTCTAGTAATACTGCCGTGGGTGCTTCTGCTTTATACGCTACTACAACTGCGGACGAGAACACAGCAGTTGGATTGAATGCTTTACAAGATAACATTACAGGTCATAGTAATGTTGCAATAGGCTCGCAAACTTTAAGAGAAGCAACAGCTGCTAATTACAACACTGCAGTTGGAAAGCAGGCTATGCAAAATGCCACTGGTGGAGAGAATACTGCTATTGGATCAGTCTGTATGATTGACACCACTACTGGTACGCAGAATGTTGCGATTGGTAGAGAATGTATGCTTGATAATACAACAGGTATTGGTAACACTGCTGTAGGTAAATCCGCTTTATCAAATAACACTACAGGTGGTAGTAATGTAGCTATAGGTAGGAATGCTTTATTAACAAGTACCTATAGACATAGCCAAGTTGCTATAGGACAGAATGCTTTACGTCTTTGTACTGATGGATATAGTAATACTGCTGTTGGAATGGACGCATTAGATGCTTGTACGACTGGATATCAAAACGTAGCTTTTGGTGAACATGCAGGAAGATATATCACTTCTGGCGATTATAATGTTTGCGTAGGTAGGTATGGAGGATCTGGTATTACCGAGGGTAATAATAATATTGCTATAGGACCATACGCTTTAATGGCTACAGTTACTGGTAATAATAATGTTTGTATGGGTTACGAAGCAGGAACAGCAATAACATCAGGTGCTCAAAATACTTGTCTTGGTAAAGAAGCAGGAAAATCCTTAACTACAGGATCTCATTCAATTTGTGTAGGTTATAGAGCTGGTAAGGATCAGATGACTACCACTGGTGATCAACTCTATATTGCTAATGGATCTTTCTCTGCTGGAAATGATAACTGCTTTATTTATGGAAATTCATTAGGAGAGTTGATTCAAGGGAGCAATTCTTCTTCTTGGTATACAACTTCTGATTCAAGATTAAAGAAAAATATAGTTGATAATAATGTAGGATTATCAATTATTGATAATATAAAAGTTAGAAATTTTGAATATAAAACTGAAGCTGAAATAGATAGAAGTGAGTTTCCAAAAGTCAGTACAGATAAATACACTAAAGAAGAAGCTGATGAAGGAGAAGGCACAGAAGGAGATTACAAACAAGGATTAGCATTAATCCATCCTGGTACTCAACTTGGAGTTATTGCACAGGAACTAGAATCAATCGCACCTAATTGCGTTAAGACTGATCATAGAGAGGTTAAAACAGTTAGTACAGATGATTTATTCTGGCATATGATTAATGCTATCAAAGAACTCTCAACTAAAAACACAGCTCTAGAAGCTCGAATCGCTACATTGGAGGCAGCATAAATTATGGCATTAACAACAATTAAAACAACCTCATTACCTGATGATGCGATAACTTCTGCTAAGATTGCAGATAATGCTATTACATCAGCTTTGGTTTCTAGTGGCGCTGTAACTTCTGCTAAGATTGCAGATGATGCGGTTGGTGCTGAACATATAGAAGATTTAGATGCAAATGTTAAATGGGTAGATAGTGCTAAAGCCATATTCGGTTCTGGTAATGATATGGCTATATACCATAATGGCACTGATGCCATGATTGATGCAGAAGAATCTGGTGATACAAGAGATTTATATATTAAAGCAGGTGATGGAGCTGGTGCTGATCCAGGTACTGTTCAGATACTTGCTAATGATGGGAATAAATTATTACGAGCGACTAATGATGCAGGTGTAGAGCTATTCTTTGATAATACTCTTAAGCTTAATGTTAAAACAGATCAGATAGAAACAAGAGATGATATAGTTCCTAATGTAGATAGTACAGATAGTATTGGGACTAATGCTAAAAGATTTGCTAACGGTTATTTTGACACTCTCTACGGAGATGGTTCAAACCTAACTGGTATATCTGGTGGTGTATCGAGTGATGCACAGTCTAACACTGTAGCTGGTACTAATGCTGGTGATAGCTTTAGTGGTACTAGTGCATTAGGTAATACTTTATATGGCTATGACTGCGGAACAACTATAACAACTGGTGACTATAATACTGCTGTAGGTACTTTAGCGCTTAAATTAAACGCAACTGCAGAAAGTTGCACTGCTGTAGGTCGAGCTGCACTAGAAAACTGTACAGTTAATGATAACACAGCTGTTGGTACTAGTGCATGTAGAGCTACTACTACAGGATCTAATAATACTGGTATAGGTAGATCAGCATTAACAGCTAATACATCAGGTGGTGGTAATACTGGTGTTGGTCATGTAGCATTAACAGCTACTACCACAGGTGCTCATAATACTGCTCTCGGTAGTTACGCTGCATATGGGAATACAACAGGCCAACGTAATACTGCTATAGGTGATAACGCATTTTATACAAATACTACAGGTAGTTACAACACTGTTGTTGGTAGTCTGGCTTTAGATGCTGCTACAACAGCAGATAATAATACTTCTGTTGGTTATCAATCGATGACTAATAACACAGTTGGAAATTCCAATGCTGCTTTTGGTTATCTCGCAATGAAAAATAACACAACAGCAAGTGATAATGTAGGTATTGGTTATCTCGCATTGGAAGATAGCACAACTGGAGCACGGAACACAGCTGTTGGTGGTGGTTGTTTGGCTGACACCTCAACTGGTTCTGACAATACTTCTGTTGGTCAGAGTTCGATGAGAACAAACACTACTGGTTCGTATAATACTGCTTTAGGTAGGTTAGCTTTACATGTTAATACTACAGGTAGTTATAATACTGCTTTAGGTTATAGGGCTTTACGTGATGCTACTACAGCCAGTAATAATACAGCTGTAGGTATTGAAGCTCTCAGAGAAAATGAAACTGGAAATAAAAATGTTGCAGTTGGTAGTGAAGCTTTACGTGACAATATAACAACAAGTAGATGTACAGCTGTAGGTTATCAAGCACTCCGAGAATCTGAATCGGATGCTAATACTGCTATCGGTAATGAAGCAGGGCTGGTAATTTCAAATGGTGATCATAATACTGTTGTTGGAAATGAAGCTTTAAAAAGTAATACTTCAGGTGCATCTAATGTTGCTGTAGGTAGCCTGTCTCTATTGGATAATACTTCTGGTGGTAATAACGTTGCCATAGGTATGAAAGCTATGGAGAATAACACTACTGGTTCTTCCAATACTTCTGCTGGTTGGAAATGCATGGATTCCAATACTACGGGGTCTGATAACGTCGCTAGTGGTAGAGAAGCTTTATTTTCAAATACTGAAGGAAACGGAAACCATGTTTTTGGATATAAAGCGGGTTACTACATAACAACAGGTGATTTCAACTTATGTCTTGGTCACTATGCAGGTCATGGTCAAATAACTACAGCAGATTCCCAATTATATATTGCTAGAGGTAATGCAGCCGGAGGTGGTTCTGCTGTTTGGATCTATGGTGATTCAGATGGTTCTTGTATTCAAGGTGATAACAGTTCATCTTGGTCTACAACTTCTGACGAACGTTTAAAGAAAAATATAGCTAATAATACTAAAGGTCTTAGTGTTATAGATAATGTCAAGGTGCGTAACTTTGAATACAGAGTAGAATCAGAAATTGATCGTTCTCAATTTACAGTTACAGAGACTAAAGATGATGATGGAAACTATTTACAAAATCTATCTTTAGGTCATGCCGGTACAAAAATAGGTGTAATCGCTCAAGAATTAGAGTCTATTGCACCAGGATGTGTTAAAACAGATCATAGAGGAGTTAAAACAGTTGATCCTGATGATTTATTCTGGAATTTAGTAACAGCTGTACAAGAATTATCCGCTAAAGTAACCGCCCTAGAAAATGCCTAATTTACAAGAGAGAGCACAAGAGCTCTTAAATGAAAGAAGTCAACTCGTAACTAGAGTTGCAGAAATCAATGGAGCTCTTCAAGAACTTGAGCGCCTTATTAACCCTACTGAGGAAAAAGAAAATGGCTGAAAGAACAGCAGATGAAGTAGCAAAAATCTTCACAAATGCTGGGGATAGTGTAACAGTTATCAATGGTAATAAAGCTGCAGGTCAAACTGATGCTGAATGGAAAGATACTCTACAACGTAATGTAGATCATCTAGAAATTATCAAAGCATATAAGAAGGAAGATGGTACTACATCTATCTGGACTAGTGAAAACTTTACTGCAATAGATGCCGCAGTAACATCAGGTAAATCTAAGATAGCTGCCTTATAGTGTCCATCATCCTCCCACGCCCTAACCTACCCAAGGCTCTGGACATCCCTCAGATGTACCTGAGACAGCCTACAGCAGACGTTCCAGCCTTCCGCCCTATCGTCATACCCCCAGCTGATTTAGAGCGCCCTGAAGAGACTGAGGCGACGGAGGAGGAAAAGACAGAACAACCAGAACAACCCACTTTAAAAATACCTGTTATTGATATACAGATGCCAGTACCGGAAACAGCGGTAGTGGTAACTGCAGTAACAACAGCTGTCATAGCTGTAACAACAACTACTGTTACCCAATCTTTATTTGAACCTATTAAGAAAAAGGTTCAGAAACAGCTACAAGCCAAAGTTAATAAATGGAAGGAAAACAGGAAGAAAAAAAAGGACTCCTCGGCAAACTCAAAGACGCCGCAGAAGACCAAGAACACCAAATCCAAATCCTCGGAACATTCGTCAGACTAGGCGTAGTTGTTTGGAGTGGATTCATAATAACAATGAATTACATAGAACTGCCTATGATAAAGAAGGCTGGAAACTCAGATATCACGTTCGTGGCTTCGGTGTTTACGGGAGCCCTGGCGACCTTCGGCTTGTCTACAGGTAATTCAAACAAAGATAAAGGACCAGTAAATTGTCCTATGGCACCTAAGAAAAAGGAAGAATGAAGAAATGGCTTTTACTCTTCCTACTGTTTTCACCCTCGGTAGTAAGAGCAGAGTTAGTCACGCCTCAGTTCACCCAAGGCTCGATGAACTCAACAACTACAACGACCCAAGAGATCACGGAAACAATCGAGATCACAACTTATGGGTCTGCATTAAACAAATGGTCAGGAGACAACATAACCCACACCTCAACGTCTTCAGGCGGAATAGCGGATTCAGATTCGGTATTCAACATGACAACAGCTGGCAGCGACTTCTCACTAGAAATAGTAACAAGAGCAGCCAGTCAGGTGTTAGAAGTGACCGAGATAGAAAGAGAAATAGAAACTACTTCTACTACGGTCTCGTTATCAGTATTCTCGCAATAGGAGCACCAGCATATGCTGAAGAGGGAGAAACCAACAATACTTCAAACCCTGTGGCAGCAGCTACAGGAAACGTTACAAATCAAGCCGTCCAATTCCAAAACAATGGGGCTCCGAGCCGTCAAGTCCTCGGGCCAAACATATCTTGTAACGGTGCAACAATGACCTTTAGCCCATTTTATATGGGCAATCATACAACACCGTTTGATGATCATATGGACCAGCAAAGCTATACTGTAGCTGAGAACTGGGGAGCACAGATTAACTTCATGGTTCCCCTAGATGGTTCATTAATTGAACGTTGTAAAGCTATTGGAGCTAGACAGCAAGCAAAAATGGAGCTTGATTACGAGCTGGTTCGTGCTCTTAAGTGTGCCGAGCTCCAACAAAAGGGATTTATGATACGACCTGCTACACGTGTATACCATATGTGTAGTGATATTATCCCTATAGCTGCATTTAAAAAAGAAGTCGCTAAACAAATAGCAGCTTCTCAACCACCTCCACCACCTAAAAAATGGTGGCAGAAACTTAATCCTTTAAACAAATGAGTTCATTATTCCCTTATAAACCTCCAGCCCCGAAACCAGAACATAAAACTTCGTTTCAAATAGCTAAAGAAGCAGCAGACGCTGCAGCTAAAAAAGCAAAAAAGAAAACCACTACTACTAAATCAGAATGATTGTATTAATCAAGCCCATCCTTTTCGCCTTCTTGAAATCAGATTCAGTTAAGCAACTTGTAGTTGATCTACTTACTGCTTATGTTAAGAGGACTGATAATAAATTAGATGATCAAGCCTTAGAAATTGTAAAAACTAAATTATTCTCATGAATAAAGCCACTGAAACCCAATTCAATGAATTACATAGCCTTGTCACAAAAGAATTCCTGAAAAGGGTTAAAAGTGGTGAAGCTACTACCCAAGATCTTAAAGCAGCATGTGACTGGCTTAAGACAAATGATATTAGTGGTGTTGCTTACGATGGCAGTCCACTAGATAAATTAGCAAGTGTTATGCCTAAAGTAGATCCACAACTAGTACAAAGGAGGATGTATGGCTCCAAAGTTAAGTCCTAATCCTGGTCGTACAGCTAGATTCTATCGGAAGAATAGAAAGTCTAGACTTAAACACAGAAGAGACGAGCTCAAGCGTGGTAAATCACCAGCTAAGAGAAGGTATCGCTCTGAATTAAAGATAGCAAGACGTAAGGCAAACCCTGGACCTCAGAAAGATATGTCCCATAAGGGTGGTCGAATTGTCGTTGAATCACGTAAACGTAACCGAGCTAGAGGAGGCTCTCAGAGGAAGTAATTATGGCAAAGCAAGGTGAAAGGTATGATGCTAAAACTAAAACTGGTTGGAAGTTTGAAAAAGGTAGAAGTAACTACTATTTAAAAGGTAGGAAACTCTCTACAAGAGAAGTAGTTACAAGAGGTCTCGGAAACTTTACTAGAGACTTCTTTGAGCCTATAACCGCTGGAGCTGTTAATCTTAAGGATAAACTAAGGATTCATCCAAAATCAGTGACAGGTGAAAGTGTATTTGACTATAATCGAAGAATAGCTAAAGAACAATTAGCGTTAAAAAAGAAACTTGATAAGAATCCTAATGTTGTAGCTAATCGAACAGCTGCTTCTACATTAAGCCCTAGTCAATACTTTGGTACTGGTAATTTTGGCGATAAAGCTATGCAGACTGCTAATATACGTAATATAGATAATCTGCAAATTTCAGCGGAGCATAGAAGAAACGTAGCTAAAAATCCATGGGCAGTGGAAAATATGCCAGGTCGTCAGGTAGCTATATCTAATGCTGGTACTGGTTTTGTTAAGCCAGGTGATCCTGGATTTAATTTACAAAGAGATGTAATCAGCAACCAAGGTACTGATAAAGAAAGTGTTGTCGGTAATCCAATTTCAAATACTTTAAAAATTGATTCTGCTATACCAAAGGCGGCTGTAGAGAACGAAACTGAAAACCGTAAATCATTGAAATCAAATGTATTTACCAGACACTACAAAACTGGTAAAGAGCTCGGTGTAATGACTCGTAATCAACGTAAAGCTTATGAAAAAGAAGCTGCAGGTAGAGTATGGGAAGGTGGCGGTGGTACTAGATGGGTAGGTGCGAATTCTACTTGGGTAGATAGAAACAATAATGTTATAGCACCCCATGAGCCATGAGCAGTAATAATGATATCATAGATGGTAAGATTAGACCTGTTATCAGAGATGGTCAAGTCGTTTGGGATGTTACCGCAGATCAGGTTGAGGAACTAAGGAAAATACGTGGTCTAAGGATGCTTGAGGCTATTCAACAAGCTCGACGTGATTTAAACCGTGATCTTTCAAAGATGGAAATCAGGAAAATAGCCAGGAATGCTGGTGGTATGGTTTTCATTGATGGTGTTGAAGGTGTTACTGGTGACGTAGGTCAATCAATGGCAGCTTTATTAGGTGGTAAAGATAAATATCCTACAATAAAACCTAAAGTTAAACGTAAAGATACAGCTAGAGGTGCACGTACAGAAGTTGCTGATGAAGCTGTATTAGAATGGGCTCGTAAATTAGATGAACAACAAGCTTGGCCAAAAGGTAAGTCTGTAGATGGCTATGAAAAATGGCTAAGAACTAACTATGAAACTCTTGGAGCTAAGAATGCTGCAGATTTTGCTCGCAAGTATGGTTATCAAGTTGATATAGGTCATGCTGCTCAAGGTCCAAACGCTAAAAGTATGTTATCACCTCAGTTAAGATGGGGTTACGATGGTAATAGAACAACTGCTCAATGGTATACTATCCAAGAAGGTGATACGTTAGAAAGCATCGCTAAATCTCAGTCTACAGCACCTAAGTTGATAGAAAGGATGCAAGAATCAACTAAGGGTTGGACTAAGAAAGATATGGAGGCGTTGAAAGCGGGTGAATTAGAAGCTGGGAGAAGAATTAAACTCTTCAAAATTACTGATAATACAGATCATGTCAGATTAGCTGCAGATATAGAAGCGGCTGATATAGCTAGTACACACGCTAGAGCTTTTGAAGAGTATCTTTTTGAAGGGAAGAATGAATATAAAAGTACCAAAAAGGTAAATGGTAAAGAAGTTGAAGTTATGCGTAGCGTTAATACTATGGAAGGCTGGACGCCTGAAGAGATGAACGCTGTACACCATAAACTAGACTATGCTGATTCTGCTGAAGCTGCTCAGATAAAGATACGTAACGAACACTTCCAAAGACAGCATCGTTTAGCTGTAGCTAAAGCAAACCCAATTACAGGTGTTAAAGCATCTGGTGTTAGGAATACTGATGCCTTACTACGTCTTGGGATGGCTTATGCTACAGGAGATGTAGTTGGTGGTACATTAGCTGGTGGACAAATTGCAATGACAAAAGCATTGCAAAATCCTAAAGCTCAAGCAAGAATAGCAAAACAAATCGCAGCTCTTGCTCGAAGAAGAGGTATGGCAACAGCTGCTAAACTCATACCAGGTCTTGATGTAGCTATGTCTACTATGGAAGCTTTTGGTTATCTTAGTGAAGGTAAACTTGATCAAGCTGGTATTGCTGCTTTAAGTGGTGCTATTGGTTGGATACCTATCGTTGGAGATGCTGCGGCTGCAGGACTTGACTTAACTAATACTGGTTTAGATATAGCTAGATTAGATTGGGATCAAGTAGGTAAGAAAGATCCAGAAGTAATGGAAATTAAACAAAAACAGTATGATCCTCAAGAATATTGGGAAGAATTCGCCTTAGATAAACGATATAGTAATATACCTGATACACCTCGCATCAAGAACTTCACAGGAGCCGTCGAGGTACTACAAGATCTATCCAAACTTTAATTATGTCAAAAAAAGAACTAACACCTAAACAGAAACGAATAAGAAACGCTAAAACTATTTCTGTTTTAGCAAGCGGAGCTAGTCAATTTGTAGGAGGTAGAGGTGGTGGAGGAGCTATATCTACTTCAGCAAATGACGATAACCCCGCAGATGTTATACCAGAATCAGTTGTTAATCAAGATAAAGAAAAGTTAACAACAGATTTAGAGGAAAAAACTCCTTCATCATTCCTTAGTAACTACGACATAGCTTAATTATGAAACTCAAAGGTAATGAATGGGCTGTGGCTGCAGCAGGAGCTGAATTGGCTGGAGCTAAAAGCATATCTAAAGCTGCACAGATAATACACGCAGCTAATACAAAAAAGAGTGGTGCTAGTAATGGTGCTAAGTATACGGACTTCTTCTCTACAGATAACGACGGTCCCGTATGACTAACGTCCTAACCGCCCTACAGGACGATTTTAAGCTGTTCCTACAAGCCCTGTGGCAACAGCTTGATCTACCTTCTCCTACTAGGGCTCAATATGCTATTGCAGATTACTTGCAAAATGGTCCCAAACGGCTTCAGATCCAAGCCTTCCGAGGTGTTGGTAAGTCTTGGATTACTGGTGCTTTTGTGTTATGGACACTATTTAACGATAATGAAAAGAAAATCATGATTATCTCTGCGTCTAAAGAACGTGCAGATAACATGTCAATCTTCCTACAAAAACTAATCATTGAAACCCCATGGCTAAGTCATCTTCAACCGAAAGCCGACGATTCACGCTGGAGTCGCATCAGCTTCGACGTAAACTGTTCTCCACACCAAGCCCCAAGCGTAAAGTCGGTGGGCATCACTGGACAGCTAACAGGAAGCAGAGCCGATTTAATGATTTTGGACGATATAGAAGTTCCTGGAAACTCCATGACGGAGCTCATGCGTGAAAAGTTACTTCAACTTTGTACGGAAGCCGAGTCTATCCTTACCCCCAAAAGCGATAGCCGTATTATGTATCTCGGGACTCCTCAAACTACTTTTACTGTATATCGTAAGCTGGCAGAGCGTGCGTATCGTCCCTTCGTTTGGCCAGCAAGATACCCAAGAAAAGACAGTCTCAGTAAATATGACGGACTCTTAGCACCACAGATCCAGGAAGACCTCGATTCTGGTGTAGAAGAGTGGGATGTAACAGACCCAGATAGATTTGATAACGATGACCTGTTGGAGCGTGAAGCTTCAATGGGTCGTAGCAACTACATGCTACAGTTCCAACTAGACACAAGTTTAAGCGATGCGGAAAAGTTCCCTCTTAAGATGGCTGATTTGGTTGTCACTTCTGTTAACCCTAGTGAAGCTCCAGACAATTGCGTATGGTGCTCCGATCCCCAAAACGTCATCAAAGATCTCCCGACAGTCGGACTCCCAGGAGACTACTTTTACTCTCCTATGCAGTTACAAGGAGAATGGACCCCTTACACCGAAACAATTTGCAGCGTGGATCCCTCTGGACGAGGAACCGATGAGACAGCTGCCACGTTTCTATCCCAGAAAAACGGGTTCCTATACCTCCATGAAATGCGAGCTTATAGAGACGGATACAGTGACAGCACACTCCTAGATATACTAAGAGGTTGTAAGAAGTATAATGTTACTACCCTTCTCATTGAATCTAACTTTGGTGATGGTATAGTAGCTGAACTCTTTAAGAAACATATCCAACAGACCAAACAACAGATATACATAGAAGAAACTAGAGCGAATGTCAGAAAGGAAGATAGAATCATTGATGCGTTGGAGCCGGTTCTTAATCAGCATAAGCTTATATGTAATAGGTCGGTTGTTGAATGGGATTATAATTCTAATAAAACGGAAGCTCCTGAACGACGCCTTCAGTATATGCTTTTCTATCAGATGTCTAGGATGTGTAGAGAGAAAGGTGCTGTTAAACACGATGACAGACTTGACTCCCTTGCACAGGGTGTTAAGTATTTCACAGATGCGCTCTCTATCAGTGCTCAGGAGGCCGTGAACACCCGTAAAAGGGAAGAATGGAACTCTCTACTACAAGACTTCTTAGAAGACCCTCAGAGCTCCGCTAACCACCTAGTATTTGGTATGGATAAAGACCAAAGAGACCAAGCTAGAGGTTTAGAGCAAGGTAAAGGTAAGACACCTACTTGGATCTCGAGATGACGGACGTATACAGGGGAAGGGAAGGGTGGACCCTGCCCCTATGAGGAAGTCGGCCTATTTCATAGACCTCCTTCCTCTCTTATATTACTTATTTTCTATGAAAGAACATAATAATATACCTTCTACACCTCACTAAACAGTAATAAACCATCCATGACAGCCCCACCACAACATAAACAACGTTATTATTATATATTCTGGAGTATAGCAACCTTAGCGGTTGTATGTGGTCAGATATATGTAGCATCCTCCTATAAATCGTTAGCAGACGCTTTAAGACTATCATTACTTTGAATAAACTAGCAAAAAAATTAATTAAACTGCAATCTAAAGCACAAGACTGTGTATCTAGAGAGAAAGCAGTGAAAATCATGAAGAAATACGATAAAAAAATAATAAAAATGTCTGAAGCCTAATATCGTTATGGGCAGGGCGCAGATTCCCCCCATAGGGTATACTTAATGTTCTGTAATAATGATACCCCGTTCACAAGGGTAGTACTGGTGTACTGCCGCTCGCTTCGCTCGCTCTGATGGTACGTTTGTACTGTGCGGCACGAGCGAGCACGAAGTGCGAGCGATAGTATTAATGTACTATGATAATGTGTTACGTGATGTTACAAACACTTGCATTAGACCGAGAGCTGTGCTATATTACATATGTAATCACGAAAGGAGCTTACTATGCTTTACACATCCAAGCAACGATTAGCAAATGATTTAGTTTATTTAGCTAAGCATGATTACACTCTCTTAAATGATATCATCGTTGAATATGTTTCAATGATAGATAACAGAAGATTTAACGATCTTGAAGATGTTATCAACTCTGAACTTCAATCAGTATTATAACATTATTACAGAGTGTAACAAACGCTTGACTTCCACTCTCAAAGCTGCTATGATTAGTACATGAGATGGGAAACCAACTCCAACAGTTCTTTACTTCAATTCTTATTATGAATCAAGTTCTATTTCATTTCAAACCTGAATACTTAGCTAACATAATAGCTTTAGGTTTGGATTACTCTCATACTGAAAATGATGAGATTGATGTAATTGTTCCAGATCTAGATTATGATCCTAATCATTACTGTGTTGATCCAGATGTTCAACTATGTGAGAAATACGGATTCAATTATGATCAAGTTAATTGCATCGAGTTAGTAAGTTAAGGCTTACATTGAGGTTCAAGTCCTCTCCTAACTATTAACCTTCGGGTTAAATTGTCCACTAATTCACAATGAACACCATGCTTTGGTACGTAGTTCAACAACAACCTGGCGAAACAATCGCACTAAGTAATCATCAAACTTACGATCAAGCCAAGTTTAAGTTAATGAACACTCAAAGATATGACTCTAAGAACTTCTATGAGATCTTATCTTCTGAAGATTTAGGTATTACTCCTGAATTAGTTCTATAAATTAACTCTTTCCCGGTAACATTCCATCTTGGTTGTTACCCTGAAGGACTTAATTAGTACCTTCATTATTCACCTTATTCACAATCGATCCACTATGTTAAACTTTGCACGCGAATTCAC